>Ga0224559_1000011_pt1 | contig 90102 bp, 81 predicted proteins | sample 714S33034metaG_FD_180676 | JGI IMG/M metagenome (GOLD analysis project Ga0224559, IMG submission 180676) | Peat soil microbial communities from Stordalen Mire, Sweden - 717 S3 30-34 | ecosystem: Environmental > Terrestrial > Soil > Wetlands > Peat | place: Sweden: Norrbotten County, Stordalen... | reverse complement strand
CCAGAATCAGCAAAAAGAACCACTATACTAATTGTATTTTTAGCAGGACTCATCACAACAACAGGTTACACCACCAAAACAGACCTACAAAAGCTATCCGAAACATAAAAAATCTAAGACCCTAAATTAATTTTTACAATAAAATGTTATTAGTATAACAAGTTAAATTGTTAAAAGTAGTATATTTAATGGGCCGGAGGAGATTCGAACTCCTGATCACCTCGGTGTGAGCGAGGTATCATACCCCTAGACCACCGGCCCATGATATATATTGAGTTTATTATTTATTATTCCAAATATAGATAAGAATTGTTTTTAATATCCACATTTGTTTCGATCTGTAAATTGGAACTTATAATTATTTTAAAACTGAAAAATCCTAAAAAAATACATTTAATGGGCCGGAGGAGATTCGAACTCCTGATCACCTCGTTGTAAGCGAGGTATCATACCCCTAGACCACCGGCCCTCTTCTCTCATATTATGTCTTTGGCTATATAAACCTTTTCAAGAAAATGTTGAAAAATCTATAAAAATCTAATTCACACAATTTATTTCCTCAATACTATATCAATTCAAGTTTAGTTTAAAGTTATCCTACTATTCAAATATTATTAAATTGAATAATATTAAAGTAAATGTATAATTTCAAGATATAATATAAAATTTTCCCTTAAATAATAATTTGTTTTATGTAAAAAAAATATATTTTCTTTTTATAAATCTATTTATTCATATAGTGAATAAGTATAACTAATAATCTGAGGGATTACCATGGCATTTGATGAATCTGGAAAAATATGGTTTAATGGAAAAATTGTTGATTGGAAGGATGCAAATTTACACGTTCTATCTCACGTAGTTCATTATGGATCAAGCGTTTTTGAGGGTATAAGATGTTATAATACCAAAAATGGTCCTGCTATTTTCCGTTTGCGGGAACATGTTCAACGGTTTATAAATTCTGGGAAGATTTATAGAATGGATATACCGTATTCTATTGAAGAGATTTGTCAAGCTATCATAGATACAATAAAGATCAATAGTTTAAAACAATGCTACATAAGACCCGTTGCATTTAGAGGATATGGAGAACTAGGTGTATATCCTTTAAATTGTCCTGTTGAAACAGTAATCGCGGTTTGGCCATGGGGGCAATATTTAGGTGAAGAAGCGATTGAAAAGGGTGTTGATGTTGGAGTATCTAGCTGGCGTAGAATGGCACCTGATACCATGCCTAATATGGCAAAAGCAGGTTCAAATTATATGAACTCACAACTGGCAAAAATGGAATCTATTACTAATGGATATGATGAGGGCATAATGTTAGATTACCAAGGAATGGTCAGTGAAGGTAGTGGAGAGAATATTTTCGTTGTATTAGATGGAGTAATATACACACCACCGATTTCATCATCATTATTATCTGGTTTGACACGTGATTCTGTAATTACTCTTGCTGGTGAGATGGATTTAGAAGTTCGACAGGAACAGATCCCAAGGGAAATGTTATACATATCAGACGAAGTTTTTCTAACAGGTACTGCAGCTGAAGTTACACCTGTACGTTCTGTTGATAAGATTTTGGTTGGTGAAGGTTTCAGAGGTAGAATAACTAAAGATATTCAAGAAGCCTTTTTTGAAGTAGTCAACGGTTCAAATGAAGATAAATACAATTGGCTGACATTCGTTGATTAAAGAATTATAAGTTATAAGTCAAAACTTTTAACATATAAGTTATAACTATTCAACAGCTTACAGAAGACTATTAAGATAAATAATACCAAATCCATTAATAAAAAATAAATAAATGAAATTAATTCTCAAATATTTCTTTACATAATTCCTCAGATTTAATACGAATTTCTTCAACAGAAATACCTTTTAATATTGCTGCTAACATTGCCCCTCCAGCCCCTACACCTTCCTTTACAGATCCTTTAGTGTAGTTTACTAGTCCTTCTGTATCGGATTTTTCAAAGTCAGGATCAACCGCAATAATTGATATATCTGAGATCTGATTGATAATGAAGTTTATATCCGATGTTTCATCTTCTGAAACAAAGATAGTTGTAGCTATTGATAAAGAATTAAAATCAAAATTAGGAGATATAGACTTTATAATTGCACAAACTGCTGTCATTTGCGTACCTCCTGCAAGTGTAACAGGCACACTACTACCCATTGCAATTCCAGCTACACCTGGAATCATAGGATCTCCAATAGCATTTATAGCTAAGAAAGGGTCTGATTTAAGCTCTTCAGCAGTATATCCTGAACATTTCAAGCCATTTATCACAACACTATGTTTTAGATTGTGAGGATTTTCTGGAGTACTACCACTCATTTTATGATCTACTTCGTAACCCATCGCAGTTAGAATGCCAAGAGCAGTTGTTGTGCCTGCAGGAATACTTTCACCAATCACTAGATGATCTGTAAGTTTTGAAAGTACTTTACCCAATAATAATCCATTGTTAAAAATCTTCTCGGAGTTTTGAACAGCATTACCAGTTCTAATATCTCCACCAGGAGTTTCATTAATAGTAATATAGGGAATGTTTGGTTTAATAGCGGCTCCTGCATCGGCCACTAATAATGGAATATCAGCCAAATCAAGAGCTGCTTTAGTAATTATTGCCGGTGTAGGTGTTGAATTACCATCAACTACAGTTTTAGGTATCTCTGGAAGACAGAGTGTTTTCCCCAACATTAAAAGTTCAACATCTGCAGCGGGTGTGTAATCTGTTAATTCGGGTGTAGCTCCTGCACCAGTTATCCCATTTATTCTAGATGTTAATGTATTTGCTATAACACATAGGAATAAAGAATCTTTATTTTCTAATTTCTGAATCATTTCTGATGATCCATAACATTTTATTGCTTCATTCATTTGTCTCACCTTCGATTATTAGATATTCATATAAAATAAGATATAAATAATTGTACAATTCATGCAATTGAATAGAGTATAATATAAGATTTAAGAATTAAATTTTTATAGCTCGTAATATTTTAAAATTTGCAGATAATTTTTTAACTCATAGATAAGGAAAAAAGTGGTTTAATTGATATGTATAGGAATTGAAGGTACCGCTGAAAAAACAGGTGTGGGAATTGTTGATTCTGATGGTAAGATTTTAGCATCTGTGGGTAAGGCCCTTATTCCAGAAAGTGGAGGAATACATCCTAGGGAAGCTGCTGAACATCATGCTGCTAATATTGTTCCATTAATAAAGAAATCATTGGAAGAATCTGGTTTATTTTTAAAAGATATTGATCTGGTAGCCTTCTCAAAAGGTCCTGGTTTAGGGCCTGCTCTTAGAACAGTTGCCACTGCATCAAGATGCCTTTCGCTTATGCTTAATAAACCAATAGTTGGAGTGAACCACTGTATTGGCCACGTGGAAATTGGAAAATTAACAACTGGCGCTCTTGATCCCGTGACACTATATGTTAGTGGTGGAAATACCCAGATTATTGCTTATGATTCGGGAAAGTACAGGGTTTTTGGTGAAACATTAGATATAGCCATTGGAAACTGCCTTGATCAGTTCAGCAGATCTGTTGGACTGGGCCATCCCGGAGGCCCTAAAGTCGAAGAAATGGCAAAAAAATCAGATAAATATATTAAATTACCATATACTGTTAAAGGAATGGATTTATCATTTTCAGGACTATTAACAGCAGCTATTAGGAAATATGAATCGGGTGAATCAATAGAGGATGTTTGTTACAGTCTACAGGAAACAGCTTTTTCTATGTTAGTAGAAGTTACTGAGAGGGCCATTTCTCATGCCAAAAAAAGAGAAGTTTTATTATGTGGCGGAGTTGCTGCTAATAGCCGGTTAAGAGAAATGCTGGCTTTAATGTCTGAAGAACATTATGTAGATTTTTTTATGCCACCAATGAAGTACTGTGGTGATAATGGGGCCATGATCGCATGGATGGGTCAATTAATGTATGGGAATGGGTTAGTTACCGGATTATCTGACACTAGTGTTATACAAAAGTACCGGACAGATGATGTAAATGTCCCATGGATGAAAAGCTCGAAAATCCCGTTGAAGCTACCTCCATCAATGGTTGAGAAGGGTGCGGAAGCAAATATCTACTCTGGTCATTGGATGGATCAGGAAGTTATAATTAAAAAAAGAATTCCAAAAAGTTATAGAATTGAAGTGCTTGACAGTCATTTAAGGAAAAAGAGAACTAAAAAAGAAGCCAAATTATTAGGGGAAGCTAAACAGTGTGGTATCAAAACTCCCTTAATATACGACATAGATAAAGAAGGAAATGCTATTGTTATGGAAAATGTAGAAGGTATCATTCTTAAAAAAATCTTTGAGGATTTAGATGATTCAGAGGAACCAAACATACAGATTAAAAATTTGTGTGAGAAAATTGGAAGAAATATAGCAAAACTTCACAATTGCAATATAATACATGGCGATTTAACTAGTTCAAATATGATTTTCAAAAACAACAATGTTTATTTCATAGACTTCGGTTTAGGGATGATTTCGGATCTTGTTGAGGATAAAGGTGTTGATTTGTTAGTTTTTAAAAAAGCAATCTCGGGAATCCATCATAAAATAGCCGATGACTGTTTCAAATCGATCCTAAAAGGATATAACTCTGCATTAGATTATGAAAAGGTAGTTACTAAGGTTAATGAGATTGAAGGTAGAGGACGCTACAAAAGTAATTTAGAGTCATAACTATCTTAAATTATAGTTTACATAGCAAACAAGTAAAAATGTGACTTTTAATATTAAAATTTTTATCTGATTATAAATAAAAATTTTAGGTGATATGATATCTATGAAGATAACATTTATAACTAGTAACCAACACAAAGTAAAAGAAGCCAAAGGTATCTTTGATAACTTTGGAATTGAACTGAAACATGTTGACCTCGGTTACCCAGAGATCCAAGGAGACTTGGTAGATGTAGCCAAGTACGGTGCAAAGCATGTTGCCAAGCGTTTTGGCAAGCCAGTGATAGTTGAAGACGCTGGAATTTTTATTAAAGCCCTTAAATGGTTCCCAGGATCTTATTCATCCTATATTCAGGATACACTGGGAAATAAGGGAATATTAAAATTAATGAGTGATGTTGAAGACAGATATGCCGAATTCAGGTCGGCTGTTGGGTTCTGCACCCCCAAAACCGAGCCCGAGATTTTTTTAGGCACTGTCCGTGGAAGTATAGGTTACTCTGAGAAAGGGAATTATGGTTTTGCATACGATCCCCTATTCAAAACCGAAGGTTATGAAAAAACCTTTGGAGAGTTATCTATTAATGAGAAGAATGAATTCTCTCACCGCAGAAAATCACTTGAAAAGTTTGCGTTTTGGTATAAAGATTATAGAGGTGATTAAATGGCAATAAAGCCGGAATGGACAGAATATTCAAATGAAGAAATTGAAGAACTCATATTAAAATTCAGGAAAGAAGGTAAATCTACAAGTGTTATCGGAGTTATACTACGAGATCAGTATGGAATACCTGATGTTAAAACCGTGACTGGAGATAAAATAACAGCCATATTAGTAAAACACGGTCAAGGCGAAGAATATCCTGAAGAGCTTATTAATCTCATAAAAAAAGCAGTCAATATAAGGGATCACTTAGTAGAGAACCAAAAGGACCTTCACACCAAAAGGGGACTTAGGATCATTGAATCCAAAATTAGAAGACTCGTAAGATATTATGTACGGGAAGGTGTGCTCCCTGAAGGATGGAGATATGATCCAAAAACAGCAGCACTCCTTGTTAAATAAGGCAGAAGAAGCCTGCGATCTATTGCGTGGGCATTTAAAACAGGACCATGTTGTGAGAATTATTTCTCACAACGATGCCGATGGGATATCAGCTGCAGGTGTAATGTGTAATGCCATTGCCCAAGAAGATGGTAAGTTCCATGTAACAATTATTCCTAGATTAAAGGATGAAATAATTTCTAAATTTTTTAAAGAGAAGTATAAACTGTTCATTTTTTGTGATATGGGAAGTGCAAATTTAAAGAGCATTAACAGACTCAAAGGCGATGTAATAATAGCTGATCATCACCAGACAAATCTCAATGCAAGGCCGGGAGATAATATTGTTCATGTCAATCCTCATCTCTATGGACTTGACGGTACAAAGGATGTTAGTGCATCAGGTATTTCTTATCTTACTGTGAGACCTATGGGATATACAAACCTATCAGGATTAGCAATTGTGGGCGCTTTTGGTGATATGCAATATAAAAATGGCTTTACTGGTGTTAATCAGATGATCCTTAATGATGGGATCGAATCTAATAATATAGAAGTTAGAGATGATCTCAAAATAGCATACAAATCTAAAGAACCTCTTTATAAAGCATTATCCTACACGATTAACCCTGTTATTAAAAATGTATCAGGAGATGAAGAAGGCTCCGTAAACTTCCTCGAGAAAATTGGTATATCGTATGGGATTAAATTTGATGAATTGAGTAACGAAGAGAAGGATATACTCAAGAATGAACTGGTTAAAATAAATCCTGAAATATTCAGCAGTGTTTACACGGTTCCATCAGAAATCCCAGAACTAAGAAATTTAGAAGATTATTCCAACATATTGGATGCATGCGGCAAGAATAAAAAACATGGAATCGGGCTCAGCATATGCATAGGAGATAGGAAGGATTCAATAAAAGAAGCTCAAGATCTAGTAAAAACTTATAGAGACGATATTGTTTATGGTATAGAATGGATTAAAAAAGAAGGTTCTGTAGATCAAGACAAGATACAATACATATACGCTGAAGAAAAAAGAAAAAAACGTATTATGGGTACACTTTCAAGTATAGGTCTTGATCTGGAAATTTTAGATCCTGAAAAACCAGTGTTAGCCATGTCAAGAATGGACAACATAATTAAAGTATCTGGACGAACCACTTCAAAAATGACTGAAAAAGGAGTTAATTTAGGCTATGCTCTTGAAAATGCATCCAAAAGTTTTAATGGATCAGGTGGAGGGCATAATATTGCTGCAGGTGCTGTTATTCCATATAGAGAAATGGATAATTTCCTGAACCTGGTTGATGAAATTGTTAGAACACAATTGAAAGCTAATTAATCATTATTAAACATAATTTAAGTCAAAAATCTAATCATAGTGATAAAAATGCACCTAACACGAGAAGAAGAAAAGATGTATGATGGTGAGGAAGGATTAGCCGTTGAGAAGTGTATGGAAATCCTTGTGGCGTTGGGTGATATATATGGTGCGGAAAAACTTGTTCCAATTACATCTGCCCAGATATCTGGTGTTTCATACAAAACTATAGGCGATGCAGGGCTTGAATTTATTGAAGAGCTTTCAAATGATGCACGTGTAAGAGTTCCATCTACTTTAAATCCTGCTGGTGTAGATCTCAAAATATGGAAAGAACTAGGATTTTCAGAAGAATTTACAAAAAAACAACTAGCCATAGTAGATGCATACCAAAAAATGGGTATATCAGCTACATGCACATGCACACCATATTTGGTTGGTAATGTTCCAACTTTCGGTTCACATATTGCATGGTCAGAATCATCTGCTGTATGTTATGCTAATTCTGTTTTAGGTGCCAGAACCAATCGTGAAGGAGGTCCTGGAGCATTGAGTGCTGCTATATGTGGAAGAACTGCCAATTATGGATATCATCTTGATGAGGGTAGACGTCCCAATTTATTTGTTGATTTAGAAACTGCTGTAGAAGGATCTGATTTTGGAGCTATTGGTTACATGGTGGGTAACAATATAGGCGGAGGAATTCCATACTTTAAATTTAAAAGGACACCATCCACAGATCAACTGAAATGGCTTGGAGCAGCGCTCGCATCTTCAGGTTCAGTTGCATTGTATCATGTAGAAAATATCACCCCTGAAAGTAAGTGGGCAGCTAAAATCGTTTCTGATGATAAAATAGAAAAATTGATTGTTAATAAGGCAGATATAAATGAAACAAAGATAAAATTATCTACAACTGAAGAGAAACCCGATTTAATCTGTGTTGGATGTCCACATGCATCTCTTGAAGAGATTAAACGAATATCAGAAACTGTTGCTGGACTTAAGCTTGAAAATATGCTTTGGGTTTGCACATCTATCTCTGTAAAAGCCTCTGCTGATAGGATGGGTTATACAGAAATAATAGAAAATGCTGGCGGAAAAATGGTCTGTGACACATGTATGGTAGTAGCCCCTATTGAAGAGTTAGATTATAAAGTAGTTGGTGTAGATTCTGCAAAAGCAGCGAATTACGTACCTAATATGTGTGGATTAGACGTTGTTTACAATGATCTAAAAAATTTGATAATTGAAAAGAAATAATCCTTATTTTTTTGTAATTTTTTGATTCTTTTGTTCATGAAGTATTATATTACTGAAACTTATTCTCACTATTACAGCTAACGTTGAGATTGAGGGACGTTGGCTCGGTGATGGTTTTTATAATGTCTAACCAAAAAAAATCTAAACCAAGAGCAATTTTTGATGTAAAATCGAATCAGCATAATAAAGTTTTAATTGTAGCTAATATACCATCATAGATGATTATTAACGTACATAAAAGGAATGAAAGAGATGCACCAAGTTATCCGCCTATCATAACCTCTTTTAAAAATTTAAAACAGTTTGGTGGGTTTTTGAAAAATACTATATACTTTAATGAATATATTATGTATCAATATACAAATTGTTTTAGTAGAATTAATTTATACTATTAAGATTTAATTATAACATATTAAAATCGAGGAGAAACTATGAAAAACAACGAGGTAATAATACAGGAAATAGATATTGGGATAAAATTTTTAGCCAATATTGACGTTTATCTTCCCGATACTGAAATAACAGAATATAAATCTGCAATATCTCATCTTAAAGATGCTAAAACGAGATTACTAAAAAAACTATTGGAACCCGTGTTATAATCAACATACCAATCAATGGTCTCAAATCCCATATTAACAAATTGAAGCTTAAATTATACTTTATTATTATATAATTTCAATCTTTTCCTTTTAAAATCTCATTATTTTTAAAATTATAGCTATATATAATTATGGAAATAGATAAGAAAAAGTTATTAATAGATTACTATTAAAGATGAGAATCTCCCTGGCAGTTAAAGATGTAAATTTTTTTGTTTTACAATAGAAATATTTATTCAAGGTGTTGAAAATTAAAAGTTCAAAATTATTTTTACAACTTAAAAGAAGTATTAAACCATATCAATCTAAAATAAAGGCTAAAGAGACGTTAATAAGTGGTGAAAACAATTCTATCCACAATACTATGTCAGAATATAATTTAGAAAATTTCAACGAGATAATCAACTCATCCTATGAGGGATCAGATGACGAAGTCGATGAAAATGAATTAGATGATTTTAAAATGTGTATAGATAATTATTTTGATTTGTATGCTCCAGATGATAAAGAATTTAGAGAATTCATTAAAATAATTTCAATATACTTGACTTTCATTGCAAAAAAACCTTTACATCCTCCAGGAATTCTTTTTTCAAACGGAGCTACTGTATACCAAAATAAGGATTCATATCATTGCACTGGAAAAAGCGTTTTTATAAAAGAAAATCATTCTCTATGTAAATATTGCATATGTAAATAAGAATCAATCTTAAAGGGAGTATTACTTCATTAATATTCCAATTTATCATATTGTGGATATTAGAATTTCTTAATACACTGTTACTGATATATTCCCGTAGTAATCAAAAAATTTGATAACTTTATTAATTTTGTAGGCTTAAAAATACTATTAATAAAATGAATTATATTATAAAAATTATAAATAAATCGCTTTATGGATTATAATCATAGTATACAACAGATAGCCAAATTTAAACGAAGTTTAGAATCCATAATTAATTGAATTTGAACAATTATTTCACTTTAAAAATCATTTTATAATGGTCAAAAAATGGTCAAAAAGAAACATAATAATGCCCACACTTCAAAGAAATCTGTTGAGTGGATACAACACCCCTTAATTAAAGGTGAAAAAATAGAATCACGACTTTATCAGCAAGTATTAGCAGCGGATGTGCTTAAAAAGGGTAATTCAATGATAGTGGCACCAACAGCTCTAGGAAAAACTATAGTAGCCGCTTTGGTAGCTGCTGAAAGATTAATGACTTTTGAAAACTCTAAAGTTTTGATCCTTGCACCGAGTAAACCTCTTGTTATACAACACGAAGAAAGTTTCAGAGAATTTTTAAAGTCAAATGTAACGTCTATTACTGGGGCCATAAAACCTGAAGAAAGAGTAAAACGTTGGAATGACTCACAAATTGTCTGTGCAACTCCACAAACTGTTGAATCAGACTTAATATCTGGTAGATACAATCTTGAAAATGTTTCAGTATTAGTATTTGATGAATGCCATAGAGGGGTAGGATCTTATTCATATGTTTATCTTGCTTCCAAATATATGAAAGAAGCTAAAAATCCGCTAGTATTAGGACTTACAGCATCTCCAGGTTGGGATGAGGAAAAAATTCAAGGTGTATGTCAAAACCTATTTATAAAAGAAGTTGTCATTAAAAATGAAGAAGATTCCGATGTAGAGCCTTATTTTAACCCTGTTGAAGTAAAATGGGTGAAAATAGAACTTAATCCTGAACTCAAAGATATAAAAGCCCATTTGGAAAAGGCACTGAAAGTTCGACTTAAAACTCTCAAAACAATGGGAGTAATCAATTCAATATCTAATGTTAGTAAAAAAGATGTTTTAGCAGCTAAGGGTAAAGCTCAAAATCGGATCGGACACAGTTTACACCCACCCCAAAAATGTTTTATTGCAGTTTCAATTTTAACAGCAGTCATAAATATTTTACACTCATTAGAACTGTTGGAAACCCAAGGCACAACTACTCTCAACAAATACTTCGAACGCCTCAGGAAAAAAAAGACCAAAGCTGCTAAAGGACTAATTAATGACACTGAATTTCAAATGGCTATAGGACTTACTGAAAATGCTTACAAGAAAGGAATTGACCATCCCAAACTTAAGAAATTAATGAGTATACTTAAAAAAGAGCTCAAAAAGTCAGATTCACGAATAATTATCTTTACACAATTTCGAGATTCGGTTGAAAATATATTTCAACATTGTTTATCCAACGATATTAATGCAGTAAAATTTTACGGCCAAGCACCACGAGAAAATGAAAAGGGATTATCTCAGAAAAGGCAAAAAGAAATTATTAGAGCATTCAAAAATGGAGAATATGATGTTTTAATATCCACAAGTGTTGCTGAAGAAGGGATAGACATACCCGCTGTAGATCTTGTCATATTATATGAACCTGTACCATCCGAAATAAGAATGATTCAACGAAGGGGTAGAACTGGACGTAAAAATTTGGGAAAAATGTACATTCTTATTACTAAGGGAACTCGAGATGAGTCTTATTATTGGTCAAGCATCAATAAAGAAAAAAAAATGAAGAAACAGCTTTCAAACAATTATAGAAAGGATTTAAATGATTTTAAAATATTAGAAGTTAAAAACCCCGGGAAAACAGAAGAAGTAGAGGATTTTAAACCAGTTATTTATGCTGATTCAAGGGAAGGTAGTTCAAGAGTATTAAGAGAACTAGAAAGATTAAATGTTGATATCAAAGTTAAAAGTCTTGCTGTAGCTGATTATCAAGTAAGTGACGATGTTGCAATAGAACGGAAGACAAATAATGATTTTATAAGTTCTATAATGGATAAGAGATTATATAAACAGGCAAAAGAACTTGTAGATAACTTCAAAAAACCGTTGATGATTATTGAAGGTGCAGAGCTTTACTCTGGATTCATACATCCAAATGCTGTACGTGGAGCAATGGTATCGATTGCTGTGGACTTTGGAATTTCAATAATACCTACAAGATCACCAGAAGATACTGCAGCCATGATTTATAGGATAGCAGTAAGAGAACAGACACATGAAAAGTCTGATATCCAGATTAGAACTGAAAAAAAACCTTTGACTACTTGGGAGCAGCAGCTTTATATAATTGAATCTCTACCAAATATAGGCCCAGTAACAGCCAGGAAACTTCTTGAAGAATTTAAAAGTGTTAAAAATGTTATTAATGCTTCAGAGAATGATTTAAAAAAAGTTGAAGGGATAGGGGATAAGATAGCCAAGAGGATTTTGAGAGTTATAGATTCAGGTTTTAAAACTATTAAAAGTGAAAGATATTTAAAGTTGAAAATGGATGATGATATGATTCAACAAATGGAAGAAAAAGATGAATAATAAGTTTTAAAATAGTCAATAATTTGATTTATTCGTTTAGTATTTATTCAGATTTACAAATTTTATTAAATACAATAATTTAAAAGTAGGAGTGGTATATTTGCGTATTTTGATGGATGAAAGGGGTAAAAAATATATGGTAACTGATAAAGAGTTCCATACAGACTTCGGATTTATAACAGAAGAGGATATTGTTGGATCTAGTACCGGTGATGTGCTTAAAACCCATTTAGGAAGGGAATTTAAGGTTATAAAACCTAATGTTAACGATTATATCGAACTTATGGAAAGGAAATGTAATATAATTCTTCCAAAGGATATTGGAATTGTGATTGCAAAAACTGGCCTTAGTTCCGGATTTAAGGTTTTGGATGCTGGAACTGGTGCTGGTGCAACAGCATTGCATTTTGGAAACATTGTTGGGAAAGAAGGTAAAGTATATTCCTATGAAATCCGTGAAGACTTTGCAGAAATTGCAGAACGGAACATTAAGGGGTTTGAACTTGATAATGTACAAATTAAGTGTAAGGATATAACCGAAGGCATAGATGAAGATAATTTAGATCTCGTATTTTTAGACCTTCCAAAGCCCTGGGATGTTGGAGAATATGCTAAAGAATCTCTAAAAGTTGGTGGTTATATTGCTACTTATACACCTTTCGTTGAACAGGTACAAATACTTCAGAAGGTGCTTAAAAAAATAGGATTTTCAGAAGTTGAAAGTTTTGAATGTATGTTTAGGGGAATTGAAGTAACAAACAAAGGTACCAGACCAAAAACAAGAATGGCAGGGCATACAGGTTACCTCACATTCGGAAGAAAACTTTGAATATATTAATATGAAAGATGTTAGAAAGAATAATTAATTATGTAAATTTTAAATAATTTATAAATAAATTCGAACTTAATTTATAGGTGTTTAAATGGTTTTTGATCAAAAAAATATTATTTCTATCAGTGATTTTAGTAAAGATGATATAGAATACATCTTAAGACTTTCAGAGAAGATGGAACCAATAGCACGGTCTAAAAAAAGGTCCAATGTCCTTTCAGGAAAGATACTAGGAATGTTATTTTATGAACCATCTACACGAACAAGATTATCCTTTGAAGCTGCTATGAAACGCTTAGGAGGCAGTACTATAGGGTTTGCAGAGGCAAATGTAAGTTCAGCAACTAAAGGAGAAAATTTAACAGACACCGTAAAAATAGTAGCAGAATATTCTGATGCAATTGTAATAAGACATAATATGGAAGGTACAGCACGTTTTGCAAGTAGTGTTGTCGATGTACCAGTTATAAATGCCGGTGATGGTGCTGGTCAACATCCAACCCAAACATTATTGGATCTATATTCTATGAAAAGGTTACTTGGTAGAATTGATGATCTACATGTGGCCCTTATCGGGGACCTTAAATATGGTAGAACTGTTCATTCACTGGCATATGCTTTGGCAATGTTTGATGTGAAAATGAGTTTTGTATCCCCACCTGAATTAGAAATGCCAAGAGGGATAGTACACGATTTGAATAAAGTAGGAGTCTCTGTAAATGAGACTAATGATATTCACAGCGTTTTAGAGGATACAGATGTTTTATATGTCACACGAATACAAAAAGAAAGGTTTCCTGACCCTGAAGAATATGCAAAAATAAAAGGGGCTTATATGATTGATAAAGCTCTGCTTGAAGATAGTGATCTTATTGTAATGCATCCTCTTCCTAGGGTTGATGAAATATCATACGATGTTGATAACACCAAGTATGGAAAATATTTTGAACAAGCATTTTATGGTGTTCCTGTACGTATGGCTCTATTAAAATCAATAATAGAAAGTTATGAAAAATAATAATTATTTTTTTTATTTAATTTATTAATTAAAATAAAAATGGACTAGATAGATATTATACTATCCATTCCATATCGCATCTTCAAGCAGTCCCATTTCACACTGAAGATCAATAATATTAGTTCTTCCCTTTCCCCTACCTCTTGAAATTGTTTTAGTCGATATAAGACCTAACATTTCCAGCTCGTTAATAAAGTCAAATATTCTTCTGTAGGACACAGAATCACCTTTAGAAAATTCTTTATATACTTCATAAAGTCTTCCAGATGTTATCTCTTCTTTTTCTTTTGTTAAATACAATATTGATTCTAAAACTTTTTGTTGCTGACTTGGAAGGGTCATTACAATATCTGTAACTTTATTATGTTCTATGTAATCTTTAGCTTCACGCACATAGTTTTCAAAAACAGTTTCAGAAGCTTTTTCGTCTGCTAGTTCGCCTGATGTACGTAATAAATCTAAAGCATACCTAGCATCCCCCTCTTCTTTAGCAGCTAGTGCCGCGCAGAGAGGTATAACATCATTATTGAGTACATCATCCTTAAATGACATTTGAGACCTTTCATGTAGAATATCTACTAATTGTTGAGCATTGTAAGGTGGGAAAACAATCTCCCTGTCACGTAGGCTGCTTCTAACTCGTGGTTTAATGAATTGTTTAAAATCAACAAAGTTACTTATAGATGCAATTGAAACATTATCCGTTCTTGTTAATGTATAAAGAAGACCATCACCATCATTTTTTAATAAAATATCAACTTCATCAAGTATAATTATTAAGATAAGATCTTTGCCAAAAACATTTTTCTTGAAAAGATCACGGAAGGCATGAATTACTTCTGCTTTAGTCCATCCTCTATAAGGAACATCACGACCCATTTGTTGGCATAAACGGGCTATTACTTGGTATTCCGTTGTATAGTCCGTACACCGAATATATTCTACCCTAACATTAACTTTTTTTTCCTTTGAAATTTGTTCTAATTGTTTTCTTGCAAATTTGGCTACAGCTGTTTTACCAGTACCTGTTTTACCATATATCGTGACATCAGGAGGAGTAACACTACTTAAAGCCTCAATCCAATATTTTGCAACAGATTTTATTTGTTCTTCACGATGAGGTAATTTTTCAGGTAGGAATCTATGATCCAAATATTTTTTGCATTTAAAAACCGTCTTTTTTTCGCCCAATTCTTCGAATATATTCATTCTACCACTTATTCCATTTTATAAAAAAATCAATAAAGTATCGTATTAGTGAATATTTTAAATATTCATGATATTAATTTGCATTTAATAAATCATTTAATATAGGACTTTTTATAAGAAAAGACCTATCTTTCATAGTTATTGAAATGAGTTTTTCATTAGCATTGGGAATGAGAGGTACATTTCAAGTGTAAAAATTTTTATTAAATTCGCACCAAAAAATTTCAAGATGTATTTCAAGTGTAAAAATGTTAAAATTACATTCATGATAAACTGAGAGGTGCATTGCAAGTGTAAACTTTAAAATATCATTGAAGAAATTATGAGTGAAAGGTACATTGCAAGTGTAAATAGTATTCAGTGAAATGTTTGTATTATAGTTTTCGTGTTTTTCATAAAAAAAATATAATGTAGATATGATATTGTAAATTTTTGATTTCGCGGCTTTATCATATTAAATGTTTTCTAAAATTCAATAAATATATAAAAAAACAATTTGATCAAGATTTAAATTAATTTAAAAAATTGAGAATACAATTAATGTGTTATAATATTACATTTAATGTTTAAATATCTGCTTAAATCTATTTTTACTCCAGATAAATAATTTTATTCTAATTTTAAATAAATTAATTTGAGAAAACTAAAAATTTTTTTTAAAGAAGTTATGTATAATGTATTTTTTAATCTTAAGTTCTTATTTTATAGATCTATTTATATAGTAATAAATACAATTAAATTTCAATATAATTAAAAATTTTAAATATATAATATAAAAATATATAATAATAAAAATTCAGTAAAAAAATCTATACTTATTTTAAAATTTAATTATTATAAAAATCATTAATTCTTTTCATTTTAAGAAGCTTTAAATTGAAAAAATAGACTTTTTATTCATTTACAGATTTTTTTTTAAAATATGAACAATTGTACTTGAATATATGATTATTTCCAATTATATCAAATTTTTTTTCAAATAATCATGAAAATAAATTTAATACTGAATGATTTATGTTAAAAAATATACATTAATACACTTGCAATATACCTTTAAAAATTTTCAAATTTTATATTTTTCTTTTCACTAATCAAAGTTAAAAAGTTACACTTGCAATGTACCTCTCACATTTATTTCAAGATATGGATCTGATAATTACATTTGAAATGTATCTCACATTAGGAAAATTTTTAATCCATTTTTTGAAATTTTTAAAAACAATTTTTTTTCCACATGAAATGCATCTCTCATCCATTTATTCAACAAAATTATCCACACTATTTTAAAGGTTTAAATTATATTGACAATTAAGCTAATTATAAATAAAATTATAAACCTATCTTTCGATCTTAAAGAAAATATAATACATTAAAAAGGTTTTTTTCATGGGCCCATTATCAATTCTTACTATTATTTTTATAGCAGTTGTAATAGACTTATTATTCGGCGAATTACCAACAAATATCCATCCTGTTGTATTTATAGGACGAATCATTGAAATTTTTAAAAAATTAAAGGAAAGATATTCCCTTATTAATACAAGAATTGCTGGAGCTTTTCTAACTATATTCCTAATAATCTTGTTATCTTGGATTTTTGCATTTATTATTTGGATTTTTAAGTTTAATAATTTGTTAATGATAATTATCTCATCCATACTCCTCTCTACTACCTTTTCAATAAAACTTTTAATAAATTCTGCAGATAACGTTAAGATAGATATTAACCATGATATTGATAATGCCCGGAAATCTGTTTCATATCTTGTTAGTAGAGATACAAGTCAATTATCATATGAAAAAATAATTTCAGCGGTTATAGAAACTTTAACAGAAAATATCACAGATTCTGTTGTTTCTCCAATTTTTTATACATTCATATTAGGTGTTCTAGGTGGAATTGCATACCGAGTTGTTAATACACTCGATGCAATGATAGGTTATAAAAATCCTAAAAATATCAATATTGGATGGTTTCCTGCAAAATTAGATGATATTCTAAATTATTTGCCTGCTAGAATTACTGGTATTTTAATTATTATGGCCGCGTTTATACTCAGACTGAACTGGCGTAATTCGTATAAAATAATGTTTAGAGATGCTAAAAAAACACCTAGTCCTAATTCAGGATATCCTATGGCAGCAACAGCCGGTGCTTTAGGTATACAGCTCATAAAGCCTGGATGCTATACATTAGGTGATCCAATTAACAATTTAAAATCTGAAACTATTACAGAAACAATTAAACTAACAAAAATCTCTATTATCCTATTTTTTATAGTTTCAATGTTTTTATTTTTAATATTTATTATTTTGCTTGCAAATCTTTGAATAGTTCTATAATAAAAAACATAGTTAAAACAGGGATAAACTATTAAATTTAATAATAAAAGAATCTAACATCTTGAAGTGATAAAATGAAAATAGCGATAATAAGTATAACACAAAATGGTAAATCGCTTGCAATGGACATTTCAAGTGCTCTTAAAGAGGATCCAACAGTAATCAAAGTTGATTTATTCCATAAAAATGTTAAACAGAATATAAAATCTATATTCCATTCTTATAATTGTATTATAGGTATTATGGCAACGGGTATAATGATTCGAAATATCTGTTCGTTGATAAAAAATAAAAAAGACGATCCTGCAGTTTTAATCATTGATGAAAAGGGTCAATATATTATCAGTCTTCTTTCAGGACATTTAGGTGGTGGAAATGAATTATCAAACAAAATCGCCAATCTAATCCACAGTGAATCTGTTATTACAACAGCGACAGATCTAAACAATAAATTAGGGGTAGACTGCCTTGCAAAGAAATATTACTTGAAGATTGATGATATTTCTAAGGTTAAAAACATAAATTCAGCATTATTAAACAATCAAATGGTGCAAATAGCTATTAATTCTAAATATAAATTCATTTGGGAAGATTTGGATATTAAAAAATCTTATGATAAGATCAAGAATAAATCAGATGATATAACAGTATCAAATGGTTCTGTAACTATTCATTTAAAGCCGAAAAAAATAGTTGTGGGATTAGGATCTAGAAAGAATATTGAAACAAATTCAGTTGTCGATGCTGTTAAATCTGCTTTAAAGATACTTAATTTACCTATCGAACGTATTGATTTACTTGCGACTGGAGATATGAAAGAGAAAGAAATTGGAATAATAAATGCTGCAGAAGAGCTAGGTCTACCACTTGAAATTGTTCCAACTAAATTAATTAAAGATTTCAAAAATGATGATATTACTTATTCAGATTTCGTAATTGAAAAATTTGGCTTGCCCGGTATATGCGAACCATCTTCATTAATAGCTGCAGGTGAAGATTCAAATTTAATATTCAAAAAAACCCCTTATAATGGTGTTACTGTGGCAGTAGCAGTATCTAAAAATTAATTAATAATAAATATAACAAATATATATTTAACATTCCATAACTTTTTTAATCAGAAGATATAAAAATACATGGATATAACTTACAATACTATTACTATAAATTTAAATGTTACATTCAACTTAAAAATGGAGGCTGAATTATGAGTCAAGATGCATTTGATCGTTGTAATCAGATTTTACAACATATAACAGAAGATACTAGTGTTCCTAGAAATATTAGAAGGGCAGCAGAGGAATCTAAGGATTTATTATCTAAAGATGATGACGAACCTACAGTACGAGCGAGTACAGTGATTTCTATTTTAGATGAGATAAGTAATGATCCAAACATCCCAATACATGCTAGAACATTAATATGGAATGTTTTAAGCGAATTAGAGTCTATTAGACATTAATACTCTTTTTACAAACTGAGTTTTAGCGCTTTCTTCAATGAATTCAGAGAGAAGAGAAGCATCATCTAAATTTTTTCCAACTGATACTATTCCATGTTCTTCTAAAATTACCACGTCTGATTTTTCCAATCCTTTAGAAACTGCTTCAGCAAGTTCTACACTACCAGGATTATAATAATCTACATATGTAATAAATTTATCATTAACAGGACCAAAACCTTCTATTTTTTCTATTTTTTCTCCTGCAAAAGCAAATCCTGTTGCAATTGGGGAATGAGTATGTATAACTGCATTGACATCTTTTCTTGTTTTGTATATCTTAAGATGCATTAACAATTCCGAAGTAGGGGTTTTATTATCATCATAAATTTTATTTTTTTCCATGTCAACGATTACAATATCCTTTTCAGCCAAAGATTTAAGAGACAATCCACGGGGAGTGACGGCTATACGTTCAAATTCATCTTTTTTATATCTTATACTAATATTGCCTGATTTTCCCGGGACCAAGCCTTTTTCATATAAGTAACTTGATATTTGGATCATTTTCCTTAAAATTTCTTTACGTTGTATATTAAAATCCTCCTTGATCAAATAAATGTTGAATAAAATAATAGTATATGAAAATAATTTATTTAGTATATCTATGTGAATTTTAGTATTTTAAAAGCTCCTCGATTTAACACAGGTACCTCAGCACATGTAGGCATTATATTATATATTTTCTGGAATTCAGTTTGTGATTGGAATGTACCTGAATTTATCATATGGATGCCCTTATGCTTTTTGTATGCATTAATATGGACATGACCAGTATGGAATATATCTGGAATTTCATCTATTACCAAATGATCTTCAAATTCAGAAGCAAGAGGTGTTCTTTCACCATATATAGGTGCTAAGTGTCTTTTTTCAATCAGTTCTCTCATTATTAGATCAGAAGTTTGATGAGATAGCCCATTTATAGTCATTGCAAGATCATCAAAACTTCTACCATGATATATAAGAGTTTTGAATCCATCTAAACTCACAAGTGATGGGTTACTAACAAACTCTGCATTTTTAATTTTGTATAGATCCGCTGCATAGTGTTCTGGAATTGCAGGTTGTGGTTCAGCTAGTCTAGATGCATCGTGGTTTCCAGGTGCAATAACAATTTTAATATCATTAATATCTCCTATAAATCTTGCTGCTTCTTCATATTGTTCGTAAATGTTTTTTATTGTTAATTCCTCTTCTTGATGAGGATAAATCCCAATTCCATCTACCACATCACCGGCTATAACAAGGTAACGAACATCGTTTGCTATGTTTCGTTGTTCTTCATCTCCGAAATCGCCATTTATCCATTTTATAAATCTTTGGAATTCATTCTCTAAAAAAGTAGAACTTCCAATATGAATATCAGAAATAAATACAGCTGAGAAATCCATTTTTTTCTCTTCAATTCTAGGAACACTTGGATGGATTATATCTGATGCAATAACTAGAGTACCTTTTTTACTTCCAATTACACCAATTACCTCATCCTTAACAATACTTTCAGCCATTTCAAATAGAGAATGATTTTCATTATGTATCAAAACAGTAATGAAGCCAGTTTCATCTTCGATTTCCATAATTTTATGGTTATTTTTGGTATTTCTAATGTCATTTACCATTCCAATGACATTAACCACATCATCACGCACACCAACATCTTTCATAGGATAACTGTCACGAAGTCCGGGTTTTTTAAGCAACAAAGCCTTCAGTTTTTGAAATCTACTATTGAAATATGATGTAAAATCCTTTATTTCACCATTAGTATAGGATTTTTTACTTGCATCTTGTAATACTTCAAAATTAAATGGTATATCCATGAATTTGCTCTGTGATATATTCCCACTATCTAGAGTATCATATCCTTCGTCTGTAATTCCAATATTTTCAGGGGAATAATTAATAATCTGATTCGTTACATTTTTTTGAAGGAATTGGTCTACAATAGCACCCGTTAAAATGAAGAGATCACTTTTTGACCCTGAAACATCTTGTATTAGAGAATCTGCAAACTGTAAAGAATTTTCTTGTTGTTCTATTTTTTTATAAGCAGAATCATCAATAAGAAGTTCGGCATTAGTAAATTTTAAAATTATATCATCGTTCATATTGATCCCATCAACTATTTTTTAAACATAATATACAAATAAGAGTATTCAAACTATATTTATAATCTTAATTATAATAGTTAATCCATATTACTGATACTAAAAATTGAAGGTGAGATATTTGTCCAGAATCATGAAGATCATATTATTCATAATATTTTTCGCAGTTTTCTTCGAAGCGGGTCTAATAAGTTCTTATACTATCGTTACATCCCAAGCACCAGATGTGGGGAAATTAATTGGTTTACAGATTGAAGAGGTCACCTCCTTTTTAAGTTTTGGATCAGGATCTAAAATTATAAATACACAAGGTAATATGAACATTTCTAATTATCAAAATGTAGCTTCAGAGTTGACTAATAAAACAAGTTATGATATAAATATACAGTCATTAACTGCTCAAACAACTGGAACAACCAAAAATGCTATTTTCCCGGTTAATATAACAGCGATAGGATATCAAAATGCGATTTCAGGAAGTAATACTACTGCTGTGGTGATAACTGCTAACCAAACTTATAGTATAACAGCATCTGCAAATGCTTCATACGATATTAATGATAATCTTATAGTTGATGTTAGTACTATCCAAATAACCTCAACCAGTGTACTATATGGAAATTCCAGCAGTACACTTTGAAATAATATTTTAATTATTTTTTAAGATTTGAAAAGAATTAAACTATTGAAATTAATTTTTAAATTTACAGGTGAATAAATGATTAGTGTTATTGGTATAGGTCCATCACGAGAAGATATGACTTTTCGTGCAGTAAACGCAATTAAATCAGCAGATGTCATAATAACTTACAAATCCTATGTAAAATATATACAAGACCTAGTCGTTGGAAAAGAGCTCATATTAAAAGGAATGGGTGATGAAATAAAGCGCGCTGAATTTGCAATATCTAAATCTAAAGAAGGGAAGCATGTTGCTCTTGTAAGTTCAGGAGATCCTGGTGTTTTTGGAATGGGTAATGTTCTATTCCAAGTAATAGGAAAATATTCTGGAGTTAAAGTAGAAGTTATTCCTGGTGTTACTGCAGCAAACTTTTCTGCAGGCAAGTTAGGAGCACCATTGCATGATTTTGCAGTTATAAGTTTCAGTGATATATTAACACCTATTTCTGAAATTAAGAGAAAGGTTAAAGCAGCATCCGAAGCTGACTTTGTCATCGCTATTTACAATCCACTGAGTAAAACTCGTATAAAACCCTTTAAGGAATCCCTTAAAATCTTACTAGAGACTAAAAAACCAGATACAATTGTTGGAATTGTAAGAAGTAAAGAAGATGGGGTTGATGTTTCGATTACTACCCTTGATAAACTTTCAAGTAGTAAGATTAACATGTCTACTACTCTTATAATTGGAAATTCGATGACCTACATTGAAAAAGGTTATATGGTAACGCCTAGGGGTTATAGGGTTTCATATCCAATACATCAACTTTCCAGAGAATTTTATGAAAGATATCTTAAAGGTGATGTAAACGAAGGCCCAAATATAGGATGTGAATATTATCCATGTCATTCTCACCCTCAAAACTGTCAATTCTGTTACTGCCCATTTTATCCTTGTGGAGAAGGTTCTACCGGCGGTAAATGGATCAAAGATAAGGGTGTATGGAGCTGTGAAGACTGTGAATGGATACATAATGACAAAACTGTTGAGTGCATACAGACCAAATTACCACAGATAGTTGAAGAGGTAGACGACCTCAAGAATAATAAGAAGGAGCTCCTTAAATTAAGAAGAGAATGTATTTATAATACCCGAAAATCATCGTAGTTTTCATCAAATACACATGTATCTAGATTTGAATTTCCTAATTTTTTTAAAATCATTTTTATTAAACTAAAAAAATATTCCTATTTGAATACCAATAAATAATACTTTTAAATAATATGGTAATCATAAGAATAAATGGTAATATTAATAATTGAATTTGTAATATAAATTTAAAATTTATTAAACATTAAAATTAGTCCAATTTCAAATTTCCAGATGGTGAGTTACTAGAATATTCCTAGTAACCCTGTTTTACACCCCCCCATAAAATACTTCAATTAAGAACCATCTCTTGGTTATAGATAACCAAGTTCCAAGTTGGGTTATGAATACCTAAGAGTACAAACTCAACTTGGAAGGGAAAAGTGAAAAAAATATTAATTTCAAAAAAAAATTTAATTTTAAATTTCTATCTCCATCACACCATCGAATACAAGTACAGCTTCACCTTCCATAAATACCCTTACTTCTTCATCCATTTCGAAAACAATTATAAGAAGTTCTCCTCCTGGAAGATGTACTTCTACTTCTTCATCAAGTTTTCCGAGTTTAAAACCTGCACTAACACATGCACTGGCTCCTGTTCCACATGCAAGTGTGAATCCGGCACCTCTTTCCCACGTAATCATCTCAATCTCGTTTCTATTTATAATATTAACGAAATGAACATTTGTTTTTTGTGGAAATGATTGGTGTGTTTCAATCATTGGCCCAATTTCATTCAGATCTACACCTTCGATATTTTCTGTGAAAATAACAGCATGAGGATTACCCACATTCACAAGAGTCATTTTAATAGGCTTACCGTTTACAATAAGATCTGAATCTAAAAACTCATCTTTATCACTTATCATAGGAATATCAGATGTTTTGAAAGATGGAACTCCCATATCAACACTTGAAGCCCTCACTTCTCCTCCTTCAACATCTAAATCAACTTCTTTAATACCTCCTAAAGTTTCGACAAGCATTTCATCACTCGTAAATATTTCATTTTCATACACGTATTTAACAAAACATCTTATACCATTTCCACACATTTCTGCTTCACTTCCATCAGAATTAAAAATTCTGAATCTTATATCAGCGTCTTCTATGCTTGGAGGTGTTACAAATATAACACCATCGGCACCAACTGAGAAACCCCTTCTGCAAATTTCTTCGACAATTTCGGGTTTTTTATCTTCGGGTATTAATATTTTCTCAGATTCATCAAATATGATGTAGTCATTTCCAAGACCCTGCATTTTTGAAAAGGTAATTAGTGTCCTTTCACTCATTTTAATAGCCTCACAGGCACATTTTGCTTTGATAATAAGTCAGCAAATGTTTCTCTTTCCCTTATTAAGCTAATCTCATCCTTTGATACAAGAACTTCTGCTGCTTTCGGACGACTATTGTACTGTGAGGACATAGAAAATGAATATGCACCAGCATTTAAAATAGCTAGTATTTCACCTTCTTTCATATCGGGCATCGGTCTATCCCTTGCAAATAGATCTCCTGATTCGCAAACATCTCCAGCTATATCAACTTTCTGTGTTGGTTCTGCTAATGGGTTTTTAGCTGCTACAACATGATGATATGATCCATACATAGTTGGTCTAAGTAAAGTATTAAAACCAGCATCTACACCTATAAATTTCCTATAACTCTGTTTTATAGTATTAACTCTGGCTAATAACATTGAAGCATCTCCAACCAGATATCTGCCCGGTTCAATGTACATTGTAGGTTTTCCAAGTTCATATTCTTTTAATTTATCCTTGTACAAGTTGGTTATTTTTTCAGCAAAGGTTTTTATATTTAATCTGGACTCTTCAGGAGTATATGGTATACCAATACCTCCTCCAAAATCAATGAAATCAAATTTAATACCAGTTCCTTGCTTAACTCTACCAGCTATATCCATTAATGTTCTTACTGCAAGCATGAAAGGTTCAGGATCAAGGATTCCTGATCCGATATGTGTATGAATTCCCACGGGTTTGAAACCCAAATCTATGGACAAATTATAAACTTTAACAGCTTCGTCTTCCATTATACCAAATTTACTTAAAGGACCACCGGTTATACAATGATCATGATGCCCTGCCCCAACCATAGGATTAACTCGGAATGATATTTCCATTCCCTGAGCCTCATGAATCTTTGAAAGTCTTTTTAACTGAGAAATAGAGTCAAGGTTGATCCTAACTCCAGAGTTAACAGCGAATTTAAGCTCTTCGTCTGTAACATTATTTCCAGTATAAAGAATTCTTGAAGGGTCAAAACCAGCCAGTAAAGATGTATATATTTCTCCAGGGGATACTGCATCAATTCCACTGCCTTCCTTCTCCAAAATTTTCATGACAGCAAGATTAGTGTTTGCTTTGCATGCATAAAACATCTTAAAATCAGAATATTGGCTTGAAAATGCATTATAAAGACGTTTATAATTATCTTTAATCCTTTCTTCATCTATAACATATAATGGAGTTTTATAATGGTCTGAAAGTTCGACTGCATCAACTCCACCGATAGTAAGATTTCCTTTTTCATTTGTTTTTAAATCAAAATCCATGTATATTAATCCTCCGAAAACAAGAAAGTGATGTGAATATTAAATTTTTACATCTTATCATATAAAAATTTATAGAAAAAGTAGTGATATAATAAATTATTTATTATATTGAGTTTAATATTTTTATTGTAGGAAATAACTCTTAATAATGCTATGAATAGTATATATATTCTATATATTCATTAATATTAGAATCAATAATCCATTATAACAATTGAACAATTTTAGAAATTCTATCTTTCATATTTGTGGAGTGAAACAAACTTTGAGAGTTTCTAACAAGAAAAGCTGGCAGATTCTTTTTGCAATAGGCCTTGGAACAATAATGGTACCTATTAATGCTAGTATTGTTAATGTAAGTCTCCCAATTATTACAGAATTCTTTGGGGCAACTGTAGCTATATCGGAATGGCTTTTAACTAGTTATTTAATAACTTTACTATCATTTGTACTATTTTTTGGAAAATTTGGTGATTTTTGGGGTCATGAACGATTATACATGGCAGGTCTTGTGGGGTTTATTTTTTCATCCCTATTATGTAGTTTGGCACCTTCAATATTATTATTAATTATTTTCAGGGCCATACAAGGATTCACAGCTGCTATGATGATTTCTGTATCTCTTGGAATTGTAAAAAAAGCTTTTCCAATATCTATGCTGGGTCAGGCACTGGGCATATATGCGGTGTTGATTGCTGGAGGTTTGACATTAGGCCCTGCAATAGGGGGAATTTTAGATGGGCTATTGGGTTGGAGATCTATATTTCTAATTAACTTGCCTATGGGAATTTTAAGTTTAATAATATGCTTCAAAATATTAGACAGAGGAGAATCTAAAGAGATTAAATGGGATATTATTGGGACAATTTCACAGTTTTTAGCTCTTTTCTCACTTGTTTATTTATTAAATTATATCACTTCAAATCCAATAAATATAGAAGCTTTAATATTAAGTTTTTTTACTATATCTATGATAATTTTATTCATATGGTGGGAACGCCGTACAGAAGATCCTATTTTAAATCTTTCACTCTTTAGAAACATTAGTTTCTCTGCATATAACCTAAGTCTCCATTTGAATTATGTGTGTATGTATATGATCATTTTTGTAATGCCATTTTACCTGCTTAAAGTGTTGAACTTATCAACAAATACTACAGGTCTAGTACTTACAGCTGCACCACTTTTAATGATGTTTTTAGCTCCAATAAGTGGGATAATTTCGGACAAATTTGGTTCTAGACCTTTATCTTTTATTGGTGCTTTGATATGTGCGGTTGCATTTTATTCAATGACCGAGCTTCAATTTTATTCGACGGAGATCGATGTTTTTTTAAGATTAGCACTACTTGGTGTTGGGGCAGCAATTTTCCAGTCACCAACCAACAGGGCTATAATGTCTAAAATACCAAATGGACAAGCAGGGGTTGTATCGGGAATATTAGTTACAATGCGAAATTTGGGAATGGTTTTTGCGGTATGCTATGCAGGAATTCTTTTAAGTACTACTATCAATCCTACAACTCTCCAATTGAATTCTTTGATACCATTACAAGCCTATGATCTGACCACAGGTATGCATCTTGTTGTTACTCTAGGGGTAATTTTAAGTCTAATAATGGCTTTACTTTCAGTGATAGGTATCTTAACAGGTAAAATTATTAAAAGAGAGGTTTTGGATAGGATACAACAAGAGTAAAAAAAGTTTGAAATGGATAAATGTTCACTAACTAAAGTTTGAAATGGTATCCTCTAAAACTTTAATAACTGTGTCTATCTGGGTTTGATTTATTACTAATGGTGGAACGAACCTTAAAACATTTCCAGCTGCACAATTTATTATTATGCCCTTATTACGAAGTTCGTCTACAAGATTTCCACAGTCCTTGTGCATTTCCATTCCAATCATTAATCCTTTACCGCGCACTTCTTTAACAACTTCATTATTATCTTTTATTATTTCAAGCTTTTTCATGAAGTACATTCCATTTTCTTTGGATTTTTGAAGTAAGTTTTCATCAATTATGTAATTAATTGAAGCTTTTGCAGCAGCACAAGCAAGTGGACTACCTCCAAAGGTTGCAGCATGATCTCCAGGTATAAATGTGTCTGAAACATCTTTACTTGCCATAACCACACCCATTGGGAATCCTCCTGCAATGGCCTTAGCAAACGTACTTATGTCGGGTGTAACACCAAAGGTTTGGGATGCAAACATCTCTCCTGTACGTCCAAAACCTGTCTGTACTTCATCAAATATAAGAAGAACTTCCTTATCAAGACATACTTCCTTTAAATTTTTTAGATAGTTCTTTGAAGGCATTATAACTCCACCTTCACCTTGAATTGGCTCTACAAGTACAGCAGCAGTTTCGGTACCAATTGCATTTTCAACAGATTCAACATCATTGTAGTCCACATGTTTAAATCCTGGTGTTAAAGGTCCAAAACCTTTCTGGTATTTGGGTTGTCCAGTAGCTGTGATGGTTGTAATGGTTCTTCCATGGAACGAATTATTCATGGCTATTATTTCACCCTTTCCCGTGTGTTTACGGGCAAGTTTTATTGCACCTTCGTTAGCTTCGGCACCACTATTACAAAAAAATGATTTTTCATGGGGTGAAACATTTGACAATAATTTCGCTAGTGTTACTTGTTCCTCAGAATAATACAAGTTGGAGATATGAATGAGTTTTTTTGCTTGATTTGAAATAGCTTCTGCAACTTTCGGATTAGCATGTCCCACATTGTTCACTGCAATTCCTGCAACGCAATCGATATAAGATCTCCCCTCTACATCCCAAACAACAGATCCTTTACCTTTCACAAGGGCCAGTGGCTGGCGACCGTATGTATGCATAACATATTCCTTATCCATATCCATAATTTCATTTGTATTCATTTAATCACCTTAAAATTTTGATAATGTACTGTTAATGTTATTTAATATCATTAGACTCGTTAATTGGAGATAAAAATATTTCTTTATATTTTGAAGTTTAATTATCTATTGAATTATTTGGAATTCATGGTTTATTAAACGTTTTTATCCTATGAAAGACTTGATTAAGAATGAGTTATAGAATTTCTATATATATTAAATTTTTGAACTAGGTGATAAAATGAAAAAAGCAACAATTGAAACAGAAAAAGGAAATATAGTACTCACACTTTTTGATAAAGAAGCACCAAACACGGTTGCAAATTTTGAAAAGCTTGCAAATGATGGATTTTATAATGGATTAACTTTTCATAGGGTTTTACCGAACTTTGTTATACAGGGAGGATGCCCTAAGGGAAATGGAACTGGAGGTCCAGGTTATACCATAAAATGTGAAATAAATGAACACAAACATGGTACTGGTGCGCTATCAATGGCACATGCAGGAAAAGATACCGGCGGAAGCCAATTCTTTATAACACATAGTCCTCAACCACACTTAGATGGAGTACACACTGTTTTTGGTAAGGTTATTAAAGGAATGGATGTAGTCAACAAGATCAAACCTAACGATGTAATGAAGAAGGTCACTGTTGTTGAAGAATAGATCAAATTAATAATTTTTTTTAAGAAAAGTTTGTTTGGTTTATTTTGCCTACAAATTTTTATAACAATTTTTGCAGGGCAGTTGCATATATTTCGGCTATCGTATCTGTGAAATCTACATCTAAAGAATCATAGTCTTTTCCTGGATTTCCAAGTACGATTTGGCCAATTATATCGTTTCCATATTTAACAGGAACTGATAAAAATTGATAAACCGGAATGTGACCTTCTGGTAGACCATGGGCTGCAGGATGTTGTGAAGGGTTGTGGATATAGAACGATTCACCGGTGTCTAGAGAATAACCCAAAAGTCCACCGTATGTACCGTCTGTTCTGATTTTAAAACGAGCTTCTCCCATTTCTGCGTACATTTGACATCCGCCTGTCATATGTGAGAATGATATTCCAACGCTATCTTTATTTTTTGGATCTATATAAGCCACATAACAATTCTTGCTATGGGTTAGACGTTTAGATTCCTCCATAATTACATCTGAAATTTCCTTTAGAGAAGAATTTTGCTGCATATACCGGATTTTTTTTCTAAGGGAGAGAATATCCTGATTTTCTATTTTAGTACTAGAACCCCTCCCATAATTAGAAACGTTTGGCTCTTTAATCATATTATCTTCCTTCATAAACATCTCCTATAATAATTGTATATCATATAGGATATTAAATTTTCTTAATGTTTGAATCGAAATATTGTTTAGAACATTAAACTTTAAATATATAATCGGGAGATAACGTGAATTAATAAAACTTGAATCTAAAATCGTTAATATGGTTAAATAGGAATTAAATGAGCAAAAATCAAGATGAAAATAGGATATTGGGGCTTTATAAGCAAATAAATGCCATTTTAATTGGTTGGACCTCTCTTAGGGACTTATACCCTTAATGGTACTGGTTTGAACAATTTATTAGCATGTATAATTGCTGTAGTTGTTGTGGTATATGGGGCCTACCAGTATTATAAAATAGATGGAAAAATAGGCATTTTCTTTATATTAATTGCAATTTTATGGGCTATAGGGTATGTTTTAGTATATTTGAAGGTTTTTTCGACATAAAAAATCTTTTAAAATATATTCTAAAGATCTTCAAGGTGAAGTTCTGAAAAAATTTCATCATTTTTATCTAATATTTTAATAATTACGCCATAAACATATTCTAATGGTATTTCTAAACCTTCTCTAGTTTTTATATATTTTACCCCCACTTTATGAAATATTTTATCTATTGTGAATACTTTAAGAGGTAATTTTTCTATAAAACTGATTTTAGAGAACCAGAAGATTGATAAGGGACAAGAACGTGGTAACAATACCAAATCCCCATTTTTTAATGTTTTTGGATTTTCTTTTACTATTATAAAGTTTCCTTTATTAACATATGGACTTAAATTTTCTTTAATTTTTATAAATACAAGTTTCTGGAACTTAGGAGAGATATATTCTGTTCTCATCTTTTTTTCAAGTAATTTAGCACCCAATACCTCAAGACAATCAGTTGGTATCCCTCTTTCTTTAAATGATCTTTAACACCCATTTCAAAGGCGTTTGTAAGACGAATCCAGCTATCATCTTCTCTACATAATGCTTCAGAACTATTGGTACGCATAGGACATTTCCAACAATATTTCTCTTCAAGACTTTCTATTAAATTCTTGTATTGTATCTGGGATAATTTCCTGAATTCCTCCAGATTATCGGATATTCCTGCCATGAACTCACCTTAACTCTATAATATATTCTTCTCACTACTAATTAATTTTTTTTAATCCATATCATACTAAATATAAATGTTATGGGACTAAAAACTATCAAATAGAGAATTTACAACTTATTTTTTTTAATAAAGTCTATAAGGCCAGATTTTCTTGCATAATGAAACATGTAAAGCTGTACGTAGCCTGCATACTCACCAAAATGTTCCATTCCAAATACACGTGCTTGAGGAGGTTTAATTTCCTTTCCATTAAAATAAAGTTCTGACACAATACGTCCTATCCAAACATCTACGGGGAAGGCTTTTTTATATCCAAATCCATATAATAATATGCAGTCAGCTACTTTAGGGCCTACTCCTGGTAGTTCAATTAATGAATTGAAAGCATCTTCGTAACTTTTTTTATACATTTTACTTAGAATTAATTCATTTTCAACCATTTCAGCAGCTTTAATAATAAATTTGGCTCTGTAACCTACTCCACAGCTTTTAAGATTTTTATCAAATATAAATTTGTTTGGGAGATTATCTTCAAATTGTTGCATTTCTTCAAGGTCATGTTCTGGTACATTTTTAAGAATTTCTGGAGTAGGAAATGTGTAAAATGTTCCTGATTTGAATCGGTAATCTTTACCCCATTTCTTTTTAATATCATTAATGGATCTATTCCAGCGTATTATCGAACAATTAGCGGATGATATTGAAGATATAATGCATTCGAATGGGTTGTGGGCTCTAAATAACCTTAATCCTTTGCAAAAATCAATTGTTGGTTTAAGTTGAAATTCTTTTTCTAAAAACGCATTTAAATCATTTAGATCATCATTTAAACCTAAAATTTCCCTAACAGCTGATCGGATTGATTCTTCATCCACATCTTCCATTGATTCGGCAACAATTTCTAAAGGAGCATCTAAATCATTGTGCTTTTGTTTAGCTTTAATAAGGCAGTTACTACCTTCTACTTCTACTAACTCTTGGAAATATCCATCATTATAACGCCATGCAGGTTGTGATGTTTGACCACTTTTAATGGTCAAATCAAGATCAAACTGGCCTTTATATTCCTTAGAATCTATTAAAAATCTAGTTTTCATTATATCAACTTTATAAACCTGAAATTAATTTTATTTTTAAAAATTTAAGATATTTAATTAGGAATCATTATTTTCTTTAAAATAATGTTTAAACTATGGCAGATTAATTGATGTAAATCTTAAGATTTTTTTTATACTACTTAATTAATAGAATTAATCAAGCTCAACTTCGTTGTAACCGAATTTAAGTTTTTTCTTGTTGATCCATACGAATCCTTTGTTTGGTGTAATTACTGCTACGTCAATTGGCCCACCGACTCCAGGCATATCTCCGGGATCGGCATTTATACCATCTGAAAACCTTTGCATCGCGGAAGTTGTTTGGATCATTAGGGTGCAAAAATCGATTCCATCTTGTAGTGTCATTGTACCCCATTGGATTGCATATTCAAGATTTTTCAATTCATCAAATATTTGTTGTTCTCCTTTAATTCCCATAGCCTCTTTAGTATACTGCACATTTGATATACGTCCATCAAATCCTAATACAATTCTTGAAACCACATCACCCTGACCTATCCATGAACTACCATATTCATTATTTTTATCATTGCTGTCGCGCCTTTTTTGAATTTCACCCGGGATATAACATCCGAAAACTTGGTGAGAGCCATTTTTATTGTATCCTGCAACTAAAAGTTCGATCATATCCACTCCAGCAACACCTTCCTCTAATCCTCCTTGTGGATTTTTAAAGCTGAATGTGATGTTGAATTGCTTTTTTTCTAATTTTAATAGTTCACAACCCTTTACTTGTAAGTCATTTTTTATATTTTCAGCAGCCAAGTCCAATTGAACCTTCCAGTGATATTTTTCATTGAAAAGGCTATGGAGTTTAATAGCAACTTCCTCAACGTCCAGTTTTTCTATTTTAGACCCTCTTTTAAATTCATCTATGAATTTACTAAGATTTTTGAGAACTCCGTCTTCTTCCAAAAATGCAAGTCCGGTTATCCCAACACCGATTCTGCTGTTTATTTGGAAAAGTTTCATAGCATTATCGCTTCCTATGCGTGCCATTCCCTTCAAATTTCTGTATGTCTGTCTGCTGTCAGCAGCAAGAACTATTCCTTCCGGTGTTGTAGTATTTATTACGAGTGACATGATCCATCTCCTAACTCAATATTCTGTTTAAAGTTATCCCTTTCTTTGTAATTATATTTTATAGAAATAATTTTTATTATTATATGGAATGATTATATCATATCTGTGTATAAGAAGAGTTTCACCAGAAATAGGGAATTAATCTATATTTTACTTTAATTTTATAATCTAAATATCCGTCTAGTTCTTCGATCAACATCTTCTCTTCATCGATAAATATGGACAATAAATATGAATGAAAGGAATAATCCTATTATTACACTATACAGATCCCATAATCAATGGGGCTCCTAAAAATAATATCATTCCTACCAAATACATTGGATGCTTTATAAATCCATATGATCCTGTTGATACTATGTTTTGATCAATAGGGGATTATATTCTGACTCGTTGAGATACAAAGCTATTGTCCTTAAATGATCTTAGTAATAGAAAAGCTGAGCCTATTAATAAAATAATTCCAATTAATTCTAAAGCTAACGGAAAGTTAACTGTCCAAACAAATCTCTGTGATCTAACGGCATAACTAAATACCAGAATATAAAACTAGGTAGTAAGATGTAAATAAAATATTTATCATATCCCTTCCCTCCACTAGTAATCTTTTAATGCGGTTCTTCAAAAAATCTGGGGGTATAACGGTAAAGATAGAATATGATGATAAAAGACAATATTAAAAACCATAAACTGAATATCCGCCCTTAATTCCAGTACCAATTACTAGAAATACCTAGCAGAGTAGCTGGAAATTTAAAAACATAGATAAAAATTAAAAATGTTTTTAATATTCATTTTTCTGATTTTCCATAAATAAATACTCCAATTTAATATTTCCTGCTCATGGAGGGAGTATGAAATATAGTTTCAACTAATTTAAATAACAGTTCTTCTATTTTTAAAAAATTATAAAAAAGTTAGATATAATAAATAAGCCAAATAATAAGAATAAAAGTTATTTTGTAGGATATAACAAAGTAATATTAATTTATAAGAAACATCTTTGCAATTATCGTTATGTATCTCTTACTAAATACCCTTTATATGCCAATTAAAGAACTAAAAATAACGAAATATAGGATGAGAAATGATAATAAAATTTAGAAAATATGATCTGATAACGATCATATAAATTGGAAATTTGTTAAAATATAATTATTTTAGAATAAATAAAAAGAGTAATGTGCAATATTTTTGCTATCACTATATAGAGCTACTTATCAGATTTCCAGATTTGATGTAAGAATCAAGTTTTTGACTAATGTGTTGATATATTTCTTTAGTTACTCCTACACTCCTAATAAAATCGTTAGAATATTTAATATCTCCTCTTCGTGGATTATCCTGTCTCATTACGTACATACATATGGCTGTTATGATCATTAGCGGATCTGTTTTTCTTCCTTTCCCTCCACGATAAAGTTTCCTGAAATCTATTTTAGATATTATTTCCCTTGCCCTGTCTTTTTGACCTCCACCGGCAGGTAATAAAACTTCATCTCCTTCTTCTCTTTTGGTTAAAACCATTGTAGGGCTGTGGCCTGTCATCATGAAGTTACTTGCAACTATGCTTAGTTGTGCAAGTTTTTCATTTAAACGGAAGTCTTCATCTACTGTTTTTTGATTGTAGGGCTTGAATTTTTTATATTTTTTTATTTTATTATCTAGCCTGTCTATTTTTGATTTATCATCTAAAAAAATATGTTTACGTTTTTTCAAATTTTATCCCCTGAATACTATCTTTTTTAATATTTTAAGATTGCAAGATTTATAAGGTTAGTGGATTCATAAATCTTGATTTTAAATAATGAATATAGTACTTAATGTCAACATAATAGGATGGGAATGAATTCTTATGAATAATTTAAGAATATTTAAAGATAAATATCAAAAATAATCCATTATAAACCTTTTAAATCACGATTGGTCCTATAATCTCCCCTAATAAACTCATTACTTTTTAAAAAAAATCTCCATAACCTATCTTTATACTCTTCTGCATAATCAATATTTATTCTTGGTGTAGCTACAATTTCTCTATTAACGTCTGATGAGCTGTTTGATAAAATATATAATTCATTACCACACAAATCTATTCCATTCAATGAAGTTTTAATATCAAATGCTTGACAGAGTTTTGAAGGGCCATTCGTTAAATTTTTAAACTTCTATTACCCTCGACAAATATATATTTCTGCGTTTACCCATTAATTCTATTCCTTCATAAGGCTCTAAAGCTCTTATGAGTACTGCTTCAGACATATTCTCTTTTTGCGTTACAACATTAAAACAATAATTATTACCATATACTTGAAAAACATAATCCTCCATTTTTAAATAGAGGGTCCATTTTAGGGGTGTGTCGACATTTATATGAATGCGTTCCTTTATCATTTAGGCCATTATATGCTTCTACCTCCACAATTTGGCCTTTGGTAATGCCATCTGGAGTTTAGTGTACTAAATAACAGCCTAATAATTCTTTGCAACTAGTATTGTGTCTCTAGTATAGAAAGATCTTTCTAATTTCATGAATTACTCACTATATAAATCTGAATATCTGAAACAATCTACTAGGTGGTCGTTTACCATGCCTACAGCTTGCATGAAAGCGTAACATATTGTTGGGCCAACAAATTTGAAACCCCTCTTTTTTAAATCACGGCTCATGCTTTCAGATTCTGAAGTGGATGATGGTATTTCTTCCATCTTTTTCCACCTATTTTGTTTAGGTTTTCCGTCTGTGAATTTCCAAATATAACTATCGAAGCTTCCATATTCTTTTTGGATTTCCAATAATGCTGCAGCATTAGTAACAGCCGAGCGAATTTTCAGCTTATTGCGTACTATACCTGAATTTTCTCGTAATTCTCCTATCTTATCTTCGTTGTATACTGCTACTTTTTCAGGTTCAAAATTATCAAATGCTATCCTATAATTATCCCGTTTCTTAAGTATGGTTGTCCAGCTTAAACCTGCCTGCGCACCTTCTAACACCAGAAATTCGAAAAGAAGAGCGTCATCATGAACAGGAACACCCCATTCTATGTCATGATATTCAATCATTAACTGATCTTTATTTACCCAAGGACAGCGTATTTTCATGCATTTTTATTTATTTTTAACATAATATTTATTTTACCTTATGAATTGTAATTAATGAAAAAAATGTTAAATAAAGACTTTGATTTAGATATCAATTTAGTTTAATAAATTTTATAAATTCTTAAATTCATATATTAAACAAATGTAAATGGATTTTTTTAAAGTTCTGGGGGTATTTAACTTGTTAAAATCAAATGATAGTGAATTAGACTTATTAACCGATATGAATAGTGTTTTAGTTTTAGTTGATTATCAACCGACAATGATAAAAAGTATAGCTTCAGGAGATAAAACAACTATTAAAAAAGCAGCCGTTCTTGCTGCTAAAGCTGCAAATATTTTGGATGTACCGGTTGTTTTATCATCAATCAATCCTAAAAGCAATGGGGATGTCTTTCCAGAAATTAGAGAACTCTTTCCAGAGCAAGAGATATTTGCAAGGAAAGTTCCAAGTTTTGATGCCTTTGAAGATCAGAGTACTTATGATGCTGTTAAAAAAACAAATAAGAATAAATTAGTAATATCTGGTCTGTGGACAAGTATGTGTTTCACATATACAGCGCTTCATGCTGTTAAAGAGGGATATGATGTTTACGGATTAATAGATGCTGCTGGTGATTCCACTATAGATGCTCATAATTATGGTGTTAAACGGATGTTACAAGCTGGTGTTATCCCAATTACACTAGAATCATTAGTTTCTGAATGGATGCATGATTGGGATAACCCAAAATCTGGAAAATTAGTAGAAGAAGTTTATTCCAAGTATGGGGCAATGATTGGACTTCATTAATGTATTTTAGAACCGTACAAGAATTCCCCTTTTCTTTAGGTGTTCCTTTACTACTTGTACAGGGTATTCATTAAAATGGAATATACTTGCTGCTAGAGCAGCATCTGCTTTTCCAATTTTAAATGCATCGTATATATGATCTGGGTTACCGACACCACCAGAGGCTATTACAGGAATATCTAGGTTTTCGCTCATTGTACGAGTAAGTTCAAGGTCGTATCCATCTTTTGTACCATCACGGTCCATACTTGTTAATAATATTTCACCGGCTCCTCTTTTCTGGCATTCAATTGCCCATGATATGGCATCAATTCCTGTAAATTCACGCCCACCGTAGATACTACAATCAAACCAGCAATAACCCTTTTCAGTCTCAATGATTATTTTATCAGAATTTTCTTTAGGATTTTCGACATATCTTCGTTTGGCATCTATGCCTATGACACAAGCCTGTGATCCTACTACTTTAGATGCTTCATTTATAAGATTAGGATTTTGAATGGCAGCAGTGTTAGTAGAACATTTATCTGCACCAGCTCTGAGCATATTAACATAATCTGCAGGTTTTCTAATACCTCCTCCTACACAAATAGGCACAAAAACATTCTCTGTTGTGGCTTTAATCACTTCTGCCATAGTTTCCCTTCTTTCATGAGAAGCGGTTATATCGAGAAATACAATTTCATCTGCACCATCCTCGTAGTACTTTGTTGCAAGTTCAACGGGTTCACCCGCGTATCTTATCTGTTTAAATTCAACTCCTTTAACTACCCTACCATTAGGAATGTTAAGATCGCAGTCAAGACATGGTATAATCCTTTTTGCCAGCATTTTTACCCCATTAAAGTTTATTACAAATGAATTTTTTTTATTAGAATTTTTTTTATTAGAATTAATTGTTTAAGTTGATATTTTATCTTATAACATAACCATTTTAAGTAGTAAGATCAAAAGTTTGATGTTGTTGCTACAAATTTATAACAATGAACAATTATACTTATTAATATATTCTGGTCAAATAATTTTATTTAATATTCTATAAAGAATTTGGGCCTGTAGTCTAGCCAGGAATATGACGTGGGACTTCGGATCCCAAGGTCGGGGGTTCAAATCCCCCCAGGTCCGCTAATTTTAATATTTCTATTATTTGCTTAATTAAACTCTAATTCTCTTTTCACTTAATTTTAACAAGTTAAACAACATAAAATCATCAAAAACTTTAAGTTCCTTGAAGGTATAATATTTTAACAATTGTTAATGATGATATTATAATATTTAAATAAAATTTTTTTTCTTTTAAATATAAAATATGTTAAAGGAAAAAAAATTCATATATAAGGTGAAATAATGGATAAAGAATCATTACCAACCGTTTTTATATCTCATGGACCACCTACTTTATTGTTGGAGAATATTCCAGCTAGGGAGTTTTTAAAGGATCTTGGAAAAACTTATAGAAATATAAATGCAGTGCTTTGCATATCTGCACATTGGATGACTTCAAAACCTACTGTTAATGCTATTCAAGAGAATGCTACCATACATGACTTCTATGGATTTCCACCAGAACTCTATCAAGTGGAATATCCTGCATTGGGATCCCCTGAACTGGCTCAAAGAACAGCTGATCTAATAAATAATAATGGTTTTGCTTGTGAAATTGATTACACACGCGGATTAGATCATGGTGCATGGGTTCCAGCTATGTTGATGTTCCCAAATTTAGATGTACCAGTATTACAACTTTCAATACAGCAACACATGGATCCAGAGGCACATAATGAGTTAGGTAAGGCTATAGAATCCTTAAGGCATGAAGGAGTATTAATTCTGGGCAGTGGGGGAGCAGTCCACCCTTTAGGGTACGTTCCACTAAGACCGGGTGCTAAAACAGATCAATGGGCTTATGATTTCGATTCATGGCTCACAAAATCTGTTACACAGGGTGATTATTCTGCTTTAATTAATTACAGTAAGGTAGCACCTTATCCTGAAAGGGCCCATCCTTATCCGGACCATTATATGCCATTAATCACTACACTGGGTGCAGCAGGTGAAGGGGCTAAAGGTGAGGTGATTCATCATAGTTGGTTCTGGGGAGATATGGGAATGGGTGCGTATGAATTCAAAATTAAATGATATTTTATTATTAAATAAAGAAATCATAAAAATTTAAAGGGACTATAAAAATGACATCAGATAAGAACAAACCTAAAATAAGAATAATGAAAGATGGGCCTTACATAGTTTCAGGAGGAGTACCACTTATTAAACAGGGAATAGGTACAGATGACGAAGGTAATTCTTACCAATGGAGTATGGAAGTCAAATATCCTTTAAAGGATAATTATTCACTTTGTAGGTGTGGAAAATCTAAAAATAAACCATTTTGTGATGGTACACATTTAAAAATTGAATTTGATGGGACTGAAACAGCAAGTAAGGAACCTTATATGGATAGAGCTGTTGAAACTGAAGGACCGGTTCTGACATTAACAGATGTATGGCCATTATGTGATCATTCACGATTCTGTCAACGTGCTGGTGGTATAAGGGATTTAATAGTAAAATCGGATGATTTTAAAGCTAGAGAACTGGCCATTGAACAGGGAAAAAATTGTCCATCTGGCAGGTTAGTTGTGTGGGATAAAGAAACGGGTAAGCCATTAGAACCAGAGTTTGAACCTTCCATTGTAATGGTACACGATCCTCAGAAGAAATGTGAGGGTCCTATATGGGTAAGGGGAGGAATACCAATAGAATCATTTGATGGAGATCTTTACGAAGTTCGTAATCGTGTAACTCTATGTCAATGTGGTAAATCTGAAAATAAACCATTTTGTGATGGTAGTCATTGGATTTCAAAAGAAAAATTGGTAGAATGGAGACTTAAATGGGATAAAAAAGAAGATTAACTTTTTTTTACTCCATTCCCCTTCTAAAACAATATCAAATTTTCTAAATTTTGGGGCGCTAAATATTTAAAGGAATAATGTTTTTTTTAAAAGAAATTAATCTCTTACAATAGCTTCCTTAAAGAATGGGGGTATTAAATCCCTGTACATTCGTCCTGTCATTAACATTCTTATGTTACTGTCTAGAATGTAGGTTTCACAGTAGTCATCTTCTGCGCGCATTCCTCTTCCATATGCTTGTACAAGAGTCATCACAGTTTTATAAGCATACCATTTAGGGTCTTGTGCTTTCCTATTTTTTATCTGTTGATCTCCAAGGTATGGGAATGGTATTTTGTAAATAACTTGAAACTGGCACTTCTCATATGGAAGGTCAACACCTTCGCTCATTGAAGGACTCACTAACACTAAAGGCTCTTTACTTTTCTCAAAAAGGCGTAGCTTATATTCTCTGTCTGTACTTTTATGATCCATGAGTCTTTTATCTTTAATATGTTTCATAATATACTGTTGACATTTGTAATTGTGGGTATGAATCAATCCCTTCTCATATTTGTGATGTTCTATTATTTTTTCAAGTATAGGGATAGTTTTAGGAGCTGTACGTTTAATTGCACGCTGTGACATGGGCCCAACAGTTTTAAGATGGACCGGACGTTCTGATGCTGGGAAAGCACTTTTAATACTTAAATAATATACTTCTTCAGGGTTTATTCCTAACCATTTACAGAAAAGTTCTTGATCTAAAATTGTGGCACTCATGAAAAGACAAACATCAGCATATTTAAAGAGTCTATCTTTGGCATAAACGTCTATATTAAGTGGTTTGAATGTAATTCCTCCATCAGCCCCATCGACAACCCAATTTTTAGGATTTTCCTCCATGTTGGCCAAGAGTTCACTTAATCGTAGTTTTGTTCTATTTATCCTATCTGCCTTGTTTTTTGGCATTTTTGTAAGACTTATGTCTTTGTAATCTTGGTAGAGGGACTGTATGAAAATTGTCCATTCCTTGGGATCAGAATAAGACATCATACTTCGAGGTATGCTCTTTTTCACATCTTTTTCAAGCATTTTGTTGGACAAATGAACTTCCATTCTGCGCATCAACTTATCTTCTATGTTGTGGGCCTCATCAAGTATCATGAGGTTCCTTTTGCCGAAATGTTGCACATAAGCAAGTTCTAAAAGTGCATAATCATAATTCATAAGTGTAATATCACTTTCAACAGCTCTAGATTTTTGATTCCAATAATTGCATCTTTCATTTGATCTAAAATATATTGGAGTACCATGTGCATCGTTGAAAGCGAACATTCCCTCTACAGAGGGAGATTTGGTAATTCCAAAATCACATACAAAATTTTGAGAACTTGGAACTGTTTGGCATGTTCCGGAATCGCATCGGTCATCGAAGTCAGAATCCCTGCATGTGAAGTTTCCACGGCCTTTAACCATAGGATATTCAAATTCTACAGCATATTGTGCCTGTAATTGTTTAGTCATTGTCAATATATAAGCTGGTTGATAAATATTTGCCAATGTAGTTCCAATAGCAGATTTTCCCGTTCCAGTTCCTGCCTCTAGTATAATGTAACGATAACCATTATCTATTGCATCTTTTATTCTGGTAATAATCTCAAATTGACCATTACGAGGTTCCGAAAATGGGAAATTTTCAATAATCTCTTCATCCACATCTGGATACCTTTTTTTAAATTCAGAAACATTTGGTTTAGATATTCTGGTACTGATATATCCTTTATTACCAATTTTATTGCAAACGCAACGTGCTTTTATCATTCCACACTTTTCACAAAAGAAACCGCTTTCCATAGAGACTTATATTTATTGATGGTGGTATAAAAATGAAACCTTCATATTCTATTTACAAAAATAAATAATAAAAAGATACCTTTAAAAAAGGTCTCATCCAAAGTTCAAATAGATTTGTAAAGGAATATTCTCACAGATTAAATTTTAAACTTATTAAAAATTATAATTATTGATCTTAAATTAACAATCCAATTAAAACAATTATAACGGGTGTTTTTTAGCATGAAACGAGGAAAATTTTTTGGAATTGGTGTTGGCCCTGGCGACACAGAACTTTTAACAGTTAAAGCAGCTAAACTTCTTACAAAAATTGATGTAATCTGTTCGCCCAGATCTGCAGAATCTAAACGCAGTTTAGCTCTATCTATAGTGCAACCAATTTTAGATGATAGAGATGATGATTATGAAATTTTAGATCCTCTTTTCCCGATGATAGAGGATAAATTAGCCCTCAATACCTACTGGAATCAGGCTGCTGAGATAATTGCAAAGAAATTGGTTCAAAGTAAGGATGTAGGTTTCATAACATTAGGTGATCCAACAGTTTATAGTACATTTTCATATGTTGCCAAAAGATTGAAGGAGTTGGACTTTGAAATTGAAATAATTCCGGGTATAACTTCTTTTACTGGCTGTGCAGCGGCTGCAGGAATTTCTTTAGCCGAGAAAGACGAAATTGTTGTTATTGTTCCAAAGGTTGATGATAGGTTAGCTAGTATTTTGGAATATGGTGATACATTTATTATTATGAAAACTTCAAGACATTCTGAAATCCTTGAAGAAATTGTTAGTAAAGATAAACGTGATAAATCAATTATTTCGGTTCAAAATTGTAGTATGAATGATGAAAATGTATTTGAAGGGTTTTCTAAAGATAAAAAATATTTATCTACCACCATTATAAAATTCGATAAAATAACTAAATAAATATAATTTATTATTCTGTTATAGGTTTCAAGTTTTATTTAATAATGAAACAACAGTAGTCATCACCTTTTGCAAAGCATTTAACTTCTTCTACATTAACATCTTTAGACAAATGTTCTGAGAAAAGGGCTTCAAGTATACCTGAGTCGAATGCACAGGCTGATCTACCTATCTTTGGCAGATCTTCACATTCAAAGCAGTCATATGCCCTAATAGTAAGTGGCTCGAGTTTTTCAATTTTTAAACGGCCGAGCTTATTTTTTTGCCAAAATTCTGCGATTTTATTGACCATGACCTCTGTTTCAGGATCTTTTAATTTTTCATAGAATGTTGAACCCACTTTAAACCCTGCATTATGTAATATTGGATCGATATTAAACCCTTCTTCCATCAGCGCTACTCTTATGGTTCTGAAGATGAACCTAAAGAATTCGAACGGATCATTTGATTTAATCACATTTTCACTGATATAATTATCCATTTCCTTCTTAAACTCATTTTCACGGGACAATCCACCAATGTAACTTGATTTAATGAAGAATAGTTTACTTCTACCATCTAAGGGATTTGGTCTTGATTCTATTATTCCACTATCAACAAGGTCATGCAAATGGGCTGATATTGTAGCTTTGGATTTTCCTGTTATTGCTACAATTTCTGCCCCATTCCTCTCTTTCTCTTCAAGAATCGATAATATCTGAGTTTTTACAGGGCTATCAATGATATTAACACCAGTTTGTGTTCCAAATATTTTTATCTGGTTATTAGTTTTATTTTTTTGGGTTTTTTCATTGTTCATAAATCAAACATCCAAGTTAGAGTTGTTAAAACAAATATATAATGGTTCGTATTGGTACGAACGTAACATTTATATAGGACCTGTTCGTATAACACCATACAACATACGGTTCGTATTGGTACGAACCAGATATGTGGAAATTGTCATATGAAAAATAGGAGGGTTAACATGAAAGCAGAAGCAATGAAAATGAAGGAAGGAGTTTACTGGGTAGGAGTTTTAGACTGGGATATAAGGACTTATCACGGTTATACATTGGATGGAACTACATACAATGCTTATCTCGTATTTGGTAAGGATAAAGTTGCATTAATTGATAACACCTACCATGGAAAATCTGATCAAATGTGGGGTAGGATTGAAGACGCCTTCAAGAAAGAAGGAAGAGAAATGAAAGTAGATGTGATTATCCAGAACCATATTGAAAAGGATCACAGTGGAGCACTACCCGAAATACATCGCAAATTCCCTGAAGCACCAATATATTGTACAGAAGTGGCAGTTGAAGGGTTAAAAAATCATTATCCTTCACTCGAAGAAGCTGAATTTATAGTAGTGAAAACAGGAGATGCTCTCGATCTTGATGGGGCAACATTAGCATTTTTAGAAGCACCATTACTCCACTGGCCTGACAGTATGTTCACATTGTTAGTTGAAGATGGAATTCTATTCTCAAACGATGCATTCGGTCAACATATTTGTTTCCCACAGAGATACGACCATGAAATTCCTGAATATGTACTTATGGATGCAACCAAAAAATTCTATGCCAATTTAATAACCCCTCTCTCAAAACTTGTCCTTAAGAAATTTGAAGAAGTAACCGAACTTGGACTTTTAGACAAGATAAAAATAATAGCTCCATCACACGGACAGATATGGACAGATCCAATGAAGGTTATAGGTGCTTACAGTGCTTGGGCAACTGGACAATGTGAAGAGAAGGTAACAATCGTCTACGATACAATGCACGGTTCAACACAAAAAATGGCCCATGCAGTCGCAGAAGGTGCTATTAGTGAAGGTGCAAATGTCAAAGTTTATTATCTTCATGAAGATGAGAGGAGTGAAATTGTAAAGGATATATTGGACAGTAAAGCAGTTGCATTTGGAATTCCGACCATATACGATGAACCTTTCCCAAGTGTTGGGGATATAATTTATTACCTCAGGGGTCTGAAGTTTAACAGAACCGGTATAAAAAGAACTGCAATAACCTTTGGTTCCATGGGAGGAAAGGGCGGAGCACCACATATATTAAGAGAAGACCTTGAAAAATGTGGATTTGATGTTAAAGATGAATATGAAATCTATTACGTACCAACAGCTGATGAACTTGAACGATGTTATGAGATGGGAAGAAAACTCGTTAAAGGGTGATTAAAAACATCTCTATTTAATTTTTTTGATAAAAGTGGATATTTGGAGGGATAATGATGGAATTAATAAACGAACACAAAATAGGCGTATGTAAAGGTACTGAACTAGAAAAGGATGTAAAAGCGAACTTTGAGGGAGAATGTGCTGAAGTGGGAATGTACCTAGCTATGGCACGGTTGGCTCAAAGAGAAGGACTTCCTGAAGTGGGAGAAGTTTTAAAGACTATTGCATTTGAAGAAGCCGGTCATGCTGCAGTATTTGCCGAGATGAATGGTGTTATATCTTCATCACTTAAAGAAAATCTTGAAACGATGCTTGAAGGGGAAACAATGGCTAACAACGAGAAAAAAGCATCTTCTAAATTAGCTAAGCTTGAAAATATATATCCTGCCCATAACTTCTTCGATGAAAGTTCTAAGGATGAAGCAAGACATGCACGTATGTTGAAAGGATTACTAGAAAGATATTTCTAAAATCTTTCTATTTTTCCTTAAGTATACCACAAAAAAAAATATAATTAATTAAATTAAAAAATTGTATTATGAAATTTTTTTTAGAGTCAATTATCCATATGGTTGTTATATATCATCTATTCCTTTTAAAATATATAAAATAAAGAAAATATCATTTCCGGGCATTAATTTTCTCAATAACATTTTCAGCAGCCAGTACTATGGGATCAACAACCATTGAAACAGGTGGAGCATATGAAAATTCCATCTCTGTAAGCTCAGCACATTTAACTCCTTTGGCAATTGCCAAGGCCATTGTATCAACTCTTTCTGCAACAGTTTCCTTTGCTATTATTTGACAACCTAAAATTTTGCCTTCTAGACTGCATAATATCTTGATATCAATTGGTTTACAACCGGGATAATATCTTGCCTTAGTTAATGCTTTACTCCTTCCTATAATCACATCTATATTGTTTAATCTAGCAGAGGGTTCTGTTAAACCAACAGCACCTATTTCTAGCTCTCCTATCACGGAAACAACCGAGTTTAAAACTGGACGAAAAACAGCATCTCTTCCAATAATATTTTTAGCAGCTACTTTTCCTTGGCGTACTGCAGTTGTTCCAAAGGGAGATACAGTTTTTTCTCCAGTTATTCCATCATAAACTTCAACACAATCACCAACAGAATAAATGCAAGGAATTGATGTTTCCATTCTCTCATTGACAGTGACTCCCATGTTACCAATGATGCACCCTGCTTGTTTTGCAAGTTCAACAGAGGGTCTTATGCCGGTAGATAAAATTACAAGATCTGAATCAATGTGTTTATCTCCAACAATAACCTCTTCAGCCTGTTTTGATCCTATAATTTTATTTAAAGCTTTTTCAAGAACAATATTCACACCTAAACTTTCTAGGTAATCCTGTACTTTAAGTGCCATATCTGGATCTAAAGACCTTGGGAGTATCTGAGGTAACATTTCAGTAACACTAACATCAATTCCAAGCTGTTTAAGTCCATAACCAATTTCTAGACCAATAGCACCAGCACCCACTACAACTGCTTTCTCACTATGTTCAGCCCATTTCTTAATTTTTGCCCCATCTTCAATGGTTCTGACCTTGAAAACTCCCTTTAAACCTGTTCCTTCAACGGGTGGTATGAATGGTGATCCACCGGTTGCAATAACCAAATAATCATAATATAGAATATCTCCAGATTCCTTTTCATTCATATTTTGGGGGTTATTTGAACGATATTTCACAAATTTTCCTGAAGATACCACTTCAAAGACTTCAGAATCAGTTATAATGTTGATACCTTGTTCGCCATAGTATTCTGGTGTGTGCATGACGATTTCATCGAAAGATTCTATTTCTCCGCCTATAACATATGGAATAGCACATTGGGAGTATGCAACCTGGTTTTCACGTGTTATGACTGTTATTTCAGTTTTATCAGAATATTTTCTTATATTTGAAGCAACGGTTAAACCACCTGCACCGCTTCCGATTATAACAACTTTCATATTGTTTACACCATTTTCAAACTATTTTTTGTCATTTTAAAACATTTAATTCTAAATTTCTAAAAAAATTCTAAAAATTTAAAAAATAATGTTATAAAGACAGTTGTATCCCCCTTGCTAAACTGTAGATTATTACAAATGCTATTAACAGAATCAAGAAATAGGATAATGGGGTCACTATTTTACGTACAACGCTTTCAGATAATTTATAACCAAGGAGTTCTTCTAATAATAACCCACCGTCTAATGGTTTCGCTGGAAGAAGGTTGAATATTCCGACTGAGAAGTTCAAGAGGAAAATCCAGAAAAATAACTGCTGAAGTGAATAAATAAACCATGGAATTTGGGTACCAACAGTTTTTGCAACATTGTTGTTAACGAATTCTTGTTGCATGGCCCTTATACCAATATAACCTTTAGATGAGTTGTCTGGATTGGCTATTGTCTTAATTGTATAATTTCCAGAAGTTGTTTGTAGGGTTATATTTTCCCCTATTTTGAGTTGACTAAAAACTACCTCTGCATTGGAAAGTGTTGTAGTATCTACTCCATTAATACTCTGAACAATTGTTCCTTGGGGTAGTTTTCCATATGCAGGACTACCTGGAACTACGCTATATATCTGGACACCACCGTTATGGAATGTTGGAAATATTGGGCCCGTGATATTTTGTCCAAGAGTAGGTGTTTCTAAATGAGTTCCAGGTATAACAAAACCTGGAACACCAATAAATATGCTGCCTATTATCATCAAAGTGATAAACATGACTATTACGAAGGATATGGCTGCTAATATCAAATTGAAAATAGATCCTGCAGCGTAAATTCTTAATTTTTGAATTCTTTCAGAATTTTGGACGTCTTCTTCGTTTGGTTCAACAAAGGCACCAGGAAGTACGGCTAATAATAAAACACCTATTGAATCTATTTTAACTCCTTCAATCCTAGCGATTATACCATGACCAAATTCGTGTACAACTAAAACTGTCATTAATCCTATTATACCATAGCCTAATGGTATAAGTACGGGCGAACCTGGAATATCTACTCCAGGTAATACTAGGGACAATTGTGGGTTTGTAAATGTTGATGAAAGTGTAGATAATATGAGATACACGACAAGTATCATGAAGAAGAACGATACAAGTATACCTATATTCATGATGAGTCTCCAAGATCTAGGACTTTTCATAGCTACAGAATCTATAAAGTCCCGTAATCTTTTGGTTCTTCTCATAATTATGGGCCCTTCAATGTCAATTTTCAATCTATCTTTAAATAGAAGGGCAACAACCCATATAATAATAAATGCAATAGCGTAATACCATAAAACGTTCAATGCCAAAGAATCACCTTTAATATATATTTATATTTTTAATTTTTATTAAATTGCTATTAGTAATATTGTTATCTATTAAATCCATTTATAAATCTTAAACTGTCAGTGAATCGTATGAAAGAACGTTACATTCCTCTCCTTCACCAATTCCTTCAATATTTTCTTCTATAATAATATAAGCGTTTGATTCTACCATTGATCTTATGATCCCTGAACCTTTAATCTTCAATGGTCTTACCATATTTAACTCTGTTTTTGCCCTTATATAATCTGTCCTTCCAAGACTTGAAGGGATCTTTCTCGAAGCAATTTTACGAATTATTTGGAGCTTATTTTCAATTCCCTGCATTTTATGAAGACTATTCCTCACAAAAACATCAGCTTGTACAATTGCTGCTACAGGATATCCTGAAAGCATAAAAACAGGTTTTTTATGTATAATCCCGAATCCGAATGGTTTACCCGGTCGTAATGCAACCCCATGTATCAGCACGTCGCCAATATTTTCTGTTACATCTACCACTACATCTCCTTTGCTAATTGCAGTACCGCCTGTAGATATTAAAGCATCATGTGTCTTAATTAATTTTTCAAATTCATTTTCAACAAGTTTATGACTATCAAAACAATGTACTACAGTGGGAATAGCCAATGCAGATTCTACTATGGCCTTAAATGTATAATGATTTGAATTTATAATCTCTGCTCCGTTTAATGATAGACGTGGCATTACCAGCTCATTTCCAGTAGTAATAACGGCTATTTTAGGCTTTTTAAAAACACTTATATTGTTATAACCTGCTGAAGCTATTAATGCAAGATCTTGAGGTCTTAAAATTTTTCCATTCCTTAAAACAACGTCTCCCTCTTTTATATCCTCACCCATAGAGGAGATATTTTCTCCAGGTTTTAATGTCATTTCAACTTCTAGATTATCTCCTTGGGAATTTGTATATTCCTCCATTACAACAGAATTTGCCCCTTCAGGTATTGGTGCCCCAGTTGCTATTCTTACAGCTTCACCATGTTTAACCAATTTATTTGAAACTTGGCCCGCACCTATTGTATCGATGATATTGAGTTTTGCAGGATTGGTCTCAGAAAATCCGAAGGTATCTTCGGCATGAATTGCATACCCATCCATTGCAGATCTTTCAAAAGGAGGTGAATTTAATTCTGATATTATATTTTCAGCTAGAACTCTTCTGTGAGCATCTTCAAGCGAAATTTTCTCAACACCAACATTTTTCAGAGAGGAATCTATAATTTTTTGGGCCTTTTTGACCGGCATAAGATTTGATAAGAACATTTTTTTTCTCGAGTTGAATTTATTTTGGAATTATTTCTAAGTTTATTCTCTAACTATAATATCTAATAAATTGATCCAATTATCAAGAAAATTAATTGAAGATTTCCATGTTTTTATTTACATCATTTAAATTAAAGAAACTGTTAATATTTCATAAGCATTACTTTAAAGTATGATCTAAAATCTATCAATCTTTAATAATAAACTGGGTGATCATATCCATTAACGACTTCATATCATTTGTCCTATATGCATGCAACATGCAGTGATAGGATCGCAAAATTCATCACTGTTATTAAAGCTAAGATATTACAACCAATAAATTTAATAAGTAACATATAGTCTTCTCAATAAAATTTATATATATTAAATGGTGGGGTTCGGTATGGGCTCAAATGAAGTTATGATAAAAATAGAATCTTTGACTAAATCATTCGGTAGGATTAAAGCACTAGATGATCTTAATATCGAAATAAAAAGGGGAGAACTCCTAGGAATAATAGGTCCTAATGGAGCAGGTAAAACAACTGCGATAAGGATGGCATGTTGTATACTTAAACCAGACTTTGGTGATATTAAAATTGATGGTATAAGCATCCATGAAGATCCTATAAGGATTAAATCAATGATTGGATATCTTCCTGAAGAACCTAATTTATATGAACGTTTTAAAGCTAAAGATCTTCTTAAATATTTTGCAGAACTATATGGAGTTCCAAAAAATGATATTAATAGAAGAATAGATGATCTGCTAGAACTTGTTGGAATGACAGAAAGAAAAGATGACAGAATAAATACATTTTCAAAGGGATTGAGACAGAGAATTAGTGTTGCAAGAGCTCTTGTTCACGATCCTGAAATAATAATACTAGATGAACCTACAATGGGTCTTGATCCTGCAACAGCGAACTCAATACGCGATTTCGTAAGGAATCTTAAAGGAAATAAAACAATGATATTATGTACACATTACATGGCAGAGGCAGATTCTCTTTGTGATCGTGTTGCAATACTTAACAAAGGCAAAATCATAGATGTAGGAACTCCAGATTACCTCAAATCCAAAATACACGGTGATGTGATCTTAAAAGTCAGAATTCAAAATCTTGATGTGATTAATAATTACAAAGAACAAATAATGAAATTTGCATCGGTTGCAGCAGTTGATTTTGTTGATGGAGAATATTTAATATCTTTAAAATACAGAAATGAGATGTCGGATATTGTTGACCTCTTTGGTAATAATGTAAATTCGATTAACACTAAAGAACCAACACTAGAGGATGTATTCATAAATACTGTTAAATGATTAATGAAATTCAACTTAAGTGTTATCATGAAATTCACTAGCATAACTAAGTGGGAGTTTAAGAACACCCTAAAAAGCAAGAAGTTCATGATGATCTTCTTTTTACAACTTTCAGTTCTCTTTTTAATGATAATTATCTTCAACTCATTTGTCACAAACATAGAATCAGATAATGGCATATCAATTACACCATCACTCAATGGATTTGCGTCCATGGATGTTCTGGATCAGAGTGGGTTAATTTCAAAATCTATTAATCCCATTATAAATGTCGTACCATTGTCTTACAATAGTTCATTGAATAACATTGCAGAGGGAAAAACTACAGGATTCCTCTATGTACCTGGAAATGTTGATCAAAAAATACGATTAGGACAGACCATCGATATGACAGTTTATTTGGACTCAAGCGATCCAAAAAGTAGTGTTGTAAGAGATGAAGTAAATTCAACTGCTCAAATAATATCTCAATCATATTCTAATACTCTATCTGCTTCTGCTGTACCTCAAAATACAACTACTCCCACTGTTAATCAGGAATCAACAGGAGAATCGTTACCTCTTCAAATTATAACAAAAGTCATGCTTGTTATCCTGCTATTTTTACCACTCTTGTTATTTGGAAATATGATCATTGACACCATTGTAGGTGAGAAGGAAAGAAAAACAGGTGAGATACTAATTGCAATGCCAATGTCCCAAGCCCAAATTATCATCGGTAAAAGCATGGCTGTTGTACTTACAATATCTTTACAAGTTGCAATGTGGTTAATCATACTTTTAATTGCAGGATTTCATATAGATAATCCTGTATTGGTCTTTATATTCATCTTCTTAACATCTATACCAATAATTGGGATTACATCTGTTGTAGCAGCATATTCTAAAAATTTTAAAGAAGCCGGTATTGGATTAAGCATAGCCTATATGGGAATAGTTGGATTTCTTATTGTACCCGTATTAATATACCTCTCAAGAAAATCATTTATAGCAAATATTTCCCCAATGACCATAGTGATGAGATTATTTTCGGGTGAATCCATATCATTGGTTGATTATGGTATTTCACTTGCAACCATTTTAATTGTGAGTCTAATTTCATATTGGATAGCAATTAAACTTTTCGAGAGGGATGATATAATATTCGGACCTAGACCGGGCATTTTAAGGCTTGTATATGATTTAATAACTTTTAAAAAGTTTTGAGTATTTACTGATCAACTAAAAATTAATTGATAAAACCTTAAATTAAAATTTAATATGATAAACTAAAAATTTGTAACATGTACTCAAACATCCAATTTACCCAAAAATCTATATATCTGGTGAAATTCAGTGGGATATTGATTAATATAATTCGAGAAATATATAATAAATAAATTAGATAAAAACTGGAAATAAAATGAAACTATCAGCTCTTACAAAAAAGGAAGGCCAAGATATTCTTAAAAATAAGATCTATCTTGGGGTGGTTTTTGTTCAAGTATTCATATTACTTGGAACATTTGGCATTGCACTAGCTACTTCCATTGCATCTGACCCTGCACTATTAGATCAGTATGGGGCTACATCTGCCCTTAAAGTGGGTGTTCCAGAGAATATCCAAGGATCCCAGTTAGAGTCTGATCTTGTGAAACAGAATCTAAATTTAACATATTACAAAAATGTCAGTGATGCACAAGAATTTCTTGGAACAACCCTTGTTGCGGTGGTTGGATTTAATTCTACTAACGGACAGAATTTAACAGTTAAAACTGATACATCGAATGTATTTTATCCAGTAGTGTCATCTAAAATAAATAAAGCTGTAAATGAGTATCAAACTCAGAAAAAATTAGCATCTTCAGGTTTAAACAATACTGAAATACAAAGAATTATGAATCCGGTTAATCTTCAAGTTGTTAACCTAAATGAGAATCATCCGGCTAATGTAGCCCTTGAAAGTTCTTATTTCATTGAAATAATGTATGGATTTATAGTTCCATTTATTTTGCTTCTACCATTTTTCTTGGCAAGCAATATTGTCACCGACAGTATTGTGGGCGAAAGAGAAAGAAAAACATTTGAAGTTCTTTTAATGACTCCAATATCCAGTTCTATGGTAATGCTCGGAAAAACATTGCCAATATTACTTTTTTCACTTATTCAAAGTGTTGCATGGATAATTTTATTGGATCTACTTAGAGTTCCAATTTATAATCCGTTATTGATGTTCATATTACTATTTTTCATGGGTTTGGGATTCATAGGTATAGGAATTCTTCTATCCATGTTTGTTGATAGTACAAAGGAAGCAAATTCAGCTATAACAATAATTCTGGTATTTGCAACTTTCATATTATTTATGCCTCTATTCATCAAGACACCCTATTTTACTCCAATCTTGAACTATATCCCTACTGTCATAATGGTAAAAATAGCTTCAACACCCAATATATCTTTTGATATCATTATTTCTGAATTACCAACTATTTTAATATCGATAATGATATTTGGATTTACAGTAAGATATTTCAGACGTGAAAGGGCAATTAGACTTTAAAACAAAAAAAAATTTGAAGAAAGATTTGGAAAAAATCCTATAAAACCCCTTAAATAACTGTAAATGAAGTATTTTTATAGAATTTTTACAACCAATATATTACTATACTAATTGCTAGGGCTGAGATAATGGGTACGGGAATGTTATCATCTATAGGGCTGTATGCTTCTGTTATTGTTCCAACCAAAGCACCAAACAATACTGGTAATACTGGTAGTAAAGTCAGTGCACTCAAAAAGCTCACGAAAAAAAATGCTAAGCTACCTTCAAAACTTTTTAAAGATTTGAATGGTAATTTATGCTTCCCATATTTTGTACCTACTATTGTTGAGGCAGAATCTCCAAGTATAAGCATTAATATTCCAGCATCAGCAATTGCCATGTTGAAGCTGAATATATATAGGGTGCCTATAATTCCAATAAAAAAGTACAAAAATCCACGTTCATCATCCTGTCTCTTGCAACTTGTCAGCATATCTGAAAAAATTGGGATATGATAATATTTATCCAGTATAAAAACCATTTCGGACAATACGAGTATTATTATGCATAGGAATATCAATACTTGTGGATTTAAGAATATTCCTAACACCAGTATGAAAATACCTGATGCATGAATAATCTGCCGTAGTATTTCCCTATCCATAACATCAGGCCATGAATTTTTCTATTATTCCTTTATAAGATTTTTTAAGTTCTTCAACATCTACAGCAAATTGATCTTCTATTACTAGAGAATCTCCTTGAACTTCTCCTATAATTGCAGATGGAACAGCTATTTTTGAAAGAACTTCCTCAACTGAATCCTTTTTAATGGTGATTAAGTAGCGGCCATGGGATTCTGAGAAGAGTACGGTAGATAAAGTAAGATCACCCTTTACAGGAATTTTTTTTATATCTATAACTGCACCTAAATTTCCAGAAATTGACATTTCAGATAATGCAATTCCTAAACCTCCTGATGAACAGTCATGTACAGCTGTTATATTTCCATTTTCATCTTCTCTAATAAGTTCAAGAACAGATTTTCCTGCATTATATTCTTCATCCATAAATACTTCAGGAGCTTTCCCCTGAACAAGGCCGTAGATAGATCTATGATACTCCGAACCATCAAGTTCAGGACGGGTTTCACCAATTATAACAACCATGTCACCATCATTTTTAAATTCTGAAGTTCTAATATCTTTTATATCCATTTTACCTGCTACTCCAATAACAGGTGAAGGGTTTACTGTTACTCCTTCAGTTTCATTGTAAAAACTAACATTACCGCTGATAACTGGTGTGTTGAAACGTCTTGCAATTTCTGACATTCCTTTTACACACTCATTAAATTGCCAAAGAACTTCTGGTTTTTCTGGATTTCCAAAATTAAGGCAGTCGGCTATGCATATTGGTTCTGAACCCATTGATATGACATTTCTTATTGCTTCAGCAACCGAACCAGCACCTCCATTGTAAGGATCTAGTTTGGTATGTATGCTGTTGCAGTCAGATGTAATAGTAAATGCAGTATTTTCATCAACACGGATTACTGCTGCATCATCACCGGGTTTAACTATAGTTTTTATTTGTACTTCATGATCGTACTGTCTATAAACCCATTCTTTACTTGCAATATTTTCTGAAGATAATAATTTAAGTAAAGCATCCTTAGGATCGATATCTTCAACAACAACATATTCTTCATCAATTATCGGTTTTTTAAGTTCTCTTTTTGCTACAGGTGGGTCTGCAAGCAACTCAGATGGAACATCGGCAAGAATTTCACCGTTTAATGTTGTAACAAACTGGTCACCTTTAATCACTTCCCCCACTACCGCAGCAGGAATTTCATATTTTTTAAATACATCCATTAATTCCTCTACATCTTCTGGATGAACAACAAAAACCATTCTCTCTTGAGATTCAGACAACATTATTTCATAGGGGGTCATGCCTTCTTCACGTAGGGGTATTTGGGTAATTTCAACCGTTGCTCCGTTACCACATTTTGCAGCCAATTCAGAAAGGCAGCAAGTGAGTCCACCACCACCAAGATCCTTAAGACCTTGTACATCAACTCTTTCAAGAGCTTCGAAGGTTGCTTCCATGACTTGTTTCTTGGTAAATGGATCTCCTATCTGTACAGCAGGTCTACTTTCCAATTCTGAAGTTGTTGTAAGTTCTTCTGAAGCAAATGTAACTCCATGTATTCCATCTCGTCCAGTTCTACCGCCCATAAGCACAAAGACATCTCCAACATTTGGAGCTATACCCCTCACTATTGAATCTTTTCGTACAATTCCCGCACATAAAACATTTACAAGTGGATTCGATTTGAAGTTATCATCAAATTCAACTTCACCACCAACTGTTGGTATTCCAACTCGATTTCCATAGTCTGATATTCCTTTAACAACATATTCAAATAGATAACGTGAGCGTTGGTCTTCGAGATAACCAAAACGTAACGAGTCAAGGAGAGCTACTGGCATTGCCCCCATGGAGATGATGTCACGTATGATCCCTCCAATTCCTGTTCCGGCTCCTCCATATGGTTCAATTGCTGATGGATGATTATGGCTTTCCATTCCTATTACCAATGCCAATTCATCTGTAATTCCAACGATACCTGCATCGTCTCCAGGTCCAATTATAACATTTTCTCCTTCATTTGGGAAAAGTCCTAATATGGGACGGCTGCTTTTATATGAGCAGTGTTCAGAGAACATTATATCCAGCATTCCATATTCAAGAGAATTGGGTTCCCTTCCAATCTCATCTTCTATATATTCGAGTTCTGTGTCTGTTAAAGTCATTTTATCACGTCTGGAAATGCACTTTGTTTAATTTATATGTTTTCCATAATTTTTATATTATACTATTTAATGAAAAATTTCAGATATTTGAGATAACCTTCATAATTTTTTTCTCTAACAAAAATTTCTATTTATTATGCTTTAACAATACTGATACTGAGGTTATGGTCTTCTATCTTCCAATCCTTAGTATAATCTCCTTCTTCTGATCCAAAATGGAATTTATCAGCCCGTACTTCGTGTGATATAAAATCAACGAAGTTTTCTATAATATCTCGGAAATTGTCACTACAATTAACAAAAACTTCTATGTTGGCTTCAACATCTAGATCTAAATCTTTCCTCATATCTTGAACCCTTCTTATAAGTTCACGTGCCATGGCTTCAGAAAGTATCTCTGGAGTTAGTGTTGTGTCAATGAAAACATTTCCACCTTCAAAATCACTGCTTGCAACATTTTCTGGAAGTTCAGTTTCAAATACAATATCCTGAGACTCAAGGGTAATTGTTTTATCTTCCAGCTCCACAACGTAAACTCCATTAGACTCTAATTTTTCTATGATCCTAGCACCATCATCTTCCGCTAGTTTTGATGCTACTCTAGGCACGTCTTGTCTTAGTTTAGGGCCAAGTGTTTTCATGTTAGGCAGTGCATTTATTGTTATATTCTCAAATTTATCTGATGAAACAACATCTTTAGTGTTTGCTTGTTCCATTATAACATTTTTAAGTGATTGTGCAGCGTTTAAAACGTTTTTATCTTCTGAAACTATTATAATTTCCCTGACAGGCCACCTCAATTTGTATCTTGCAGCATCACGTGCCCTTGCACATGCTTCTATAATTTCTCGAACAATATCCATATTAGATTCTAGTTCCTTGTCTATTTGTTCTTCATTGAACTCCCAGTCTAGCATATGTAGACTCAGCGGATAACTAGTTTCAACGGTTCTAATTAAGTTCTGATACATATCTTCTGTAACATGAGGAGCTATAGGTGCCATTGTTCTTATTAGTAGTTTAAGGGCATTATATAATGTATAATATGCTCCTAGCTTGTCAGGATCGTTCTTTTCATTCCATGTACGTCCTCTTATGAGTCTGATATACCATCTGCTTAGATCTTCAAGTATGAAGTTGTTTATAGCACGTGTGGCTTTGTGGAAGTATAGTGCTTCAAGAGATTCTGTTACCTCATTTGCCATTGAGTTTGCCCTTGAAGTGATCCAAAGATCCTCTTCGCGTAGATGGATATCTTCTAGTGTATACTCTGTTGGATCGAAGTTGTCTATTGACATGTAAGTGGTTGAGAATACATAAATATTCCACAGTATGTTGAACATTTTATTGATATTTTTGAGTTCGTCCCAATTAAATTTCAGATCTTCCCATGGTTTATTCCCCCATAACAGATAGAATCTTAGGATGTCAACTCCGTAAAGCTCAATCACCTGTTCTGGTTCCACAACATTTCCAAGTGATTTGCTCATCTTCTTCCCTTCTTCATCAAGGGTGAATCCATGCATTAAAACCTTTTTATATGGTGTACTGTCGTTAGAAATTACTCCACAACCTAGTTGTGAGTAAAACCAACCACGGGTCTGATCATGACCCTCTGTTATGAAGTCGTAAGGATACCATTCCTCGAAGAGATCTTTTTCTTCAGGATAATGAAGTGCTGCCCATCCTGCAATACCTGAATCTATCCATACATCCAGGACATCTGGTGTTCTCTTCATATTCCCACCACATTTACATTTGATGGTTATCTCATCCACATGCGGTCTGTGTATAAAATCGCCTTTTAGTTCCCCTTCAACCGAAATTGATTTTAATTCTTCTATTGAGCCTACTACTGTTATCTCATTACAATCTTCACATTCCCATATTGGTATTGGTATTCCCCAATATCTCTGTCTTGAGATTGTCCAGTCCCTAGCATTTTCAACCCAATTTCTGAAACGTTTTTCACCAGCCCATGATGGAACCCATTCTATTTTATCGAGTTCGTTTAACATTTTTTGTTTAACATCGGTAACCTTCAAAAACCATTGTTTAGTTGCCAGGTAGATGATAGGAGTTTTACATCTCCAACAGAACCCGTATCTATGATTGATAATTCCTTCTTTATACAGAAGGTCGTGTGTTTTAAGATCTTCTATGATATTCACGTCGGCATCCTTAACGAATTGGCCCACATATTTGCCTGCTTCTTCCATGAAAAGTCCAGCTTCATCAACTGGACAGAATATTGTTAGGCCATATTTTTTACCTATTTCAAAATCCTCAGGACCGTGACCCGGGGCTGTATGGACACATCCAGTACCTTCAGTTAATGTAACATGATCTCCAGGAATTACAATATGATTAAACCCTTTTTGGATGGGAATCTCATATGTAAGAGGATGATTATATTCTATTCCTTCGATATCCGATCCTTTAACCACCTTTAGAATTTCGTAACCTTTTTCGGTTTGATCACAATCGCACTGGCCATCGGGATGGTCATGATTAATCTCATTTAAAACAGAATCTACTAAGGCTTCTGCCATTATATAAACATCTTCATCAACCTTTACATAGGCATAATCAAAATCAGGATTTACACAGACGGCCATATTTGCTGGAAGTGTCCATGGTGTGGTTGTCCAGACTAAAATGTAGGTTTTGTATTTTTCACTGTCCTGATTCTTTAGTGGAAACTTTACATAGATGGATGGGTCGTCTTTATTTTCATAATCAATTTCAGCCATTGCAAGGGCTGTTTCACATCTAGGACACCATGTTATCACACGTTTATCTTTTATAAGTAAATCCTTTTCATTAGCCCTTTTAAGAGTCCACCAACAGGATTCCATGTACTTAGTATCGAAGGTAACGTATGGATTGTCCCAGTCCATCCAAACTCCTAAAAGTTTGAATTGTTCGGTCATAAGGTCTTTATTTTCAATTGCAAATTCTTTGCATTTATTAACAAAGTTTTCAATCCCTATACTCTCTTCTATCTCCTTTTTACTCTTCAAGCCGAGTATCCCTTCAACCTTATGTTCTATTGGGAGTCCATGAGTATCCCATCCTGGCTGTCGGCGAATATTAAAACCGGACATGCTTTTATATCTTAGATATGTGTCTTTAATTATTTTATTCCATGCTGTTCCAAGATGTATCCTACCACTACAGTATGGTGGTCCATCAAGGAATGAATACTTAGGTTTATCCTCCCTCATTTTTTTGGTTCTTTCGTATATATCCATATCTTCCCAGAACTTCTGTACCTTCTCTTCAATGATCCGTGATTTGTATGAGCGTTGAGCCTCCTCTATGGCCATAATTATTCTCTCCTTTATGATTTTCCTAATTATATTGATCTAAAGTTTTGTTTTAATTATATAAAATAGTTAATTTATTAAATTGTTTTTAGATATTGTTTAGATATAATTGTTAAATATTATATAAAGTAGTTTATCGTAAAAATAAAAGAAAATATAGTATGAAATATAAATAGGGGCTTCTGAATAATTTACTATCTTAAAGAATATGAAAAAAGGAATTAATAGAAATTTAGGGTAGTTAATCCCTAAATTTATGTTGATCAGAAGGTTCTTATTTTACCCTCAACCATCATCTCTGTGATCTTTCCTATATTTTCCAGCCAGTTATTCATTATTCCTTCAACATCGCTGTTGACAGATCCCATACTGTAACCGTCTTCAACAATAATCTGAGCACTTGCAGCTTTAGGATGGTCAATTGGTTTACCTATTTGGCTTAATAACATTATATGTACTTGTTTTACACCATCTAATTCTTTGGTTATGTCTTGTGCCATTTTGTTTGATAATAGGTTGTATATTTTACCAACATGATTTATTGGATTTTTACCAGATGTTGCTTCCATTGACATTGGTCTGTTAGGAGTTATAAGGCCATTTGCTCTATTACCCCTTCCCACCGATCCATCATCTCCCATCTCAGCTGAAGTACCGGTAACAGTTAAATAGAATCCCTTCTCTGATTTACAGGAGTTATCATCACCGGTATTTATGAATGTTTCAACTTCTCTATCAGTTTTTTTCAGGGATAAATCGGTTATTATGTTCTGTATTTCATCTTTAACATTAAGATATGTATCAATTCCATCAACAAATTTAGATACCATTGCAACAGCAGTTGTGAGTATTATTTTATTGTTCTCACGCAGTCCCATGACCTTGATATCTTCCCCAACCTGTGGATATTTTTTCTTGAAGTCTTTTGAATTTAAAAGTTCTTCTGTGGCCATAACTATTTGTTCGGTCTCAGAAAAAGGTGCGAATCCTACACCAAAGGATGTGTCATTTGATGATGGCATTCCATCCCTTTTAAACACATCAACTAAATCTCCAGATCCACTTCCTATCTTACATTCCACAACTGTGGAACTTTCAACATCAAGGTTGATGATATTCTTTTTTAAATATTCTTTAGCAGCGGTTATAGCAATCCTATCGATTCCAATTTTTTTACCTTCGTACTCTGAAACACCTCTACCAGTTAAGAGTATATCTATAGGTTTTATTATTTCTCCGCCTCCGAAGTGTGGATCTGATTCGCCTGCTGTGATCTGCACTTCATCGGTGTTGTGGTGCATGATCTTGCCATCAAATTTTTCCATGTATACTTGGCACAGAGCCCTACTAACAGACTCTGCAATTCCATCACTTATACTATCAGGGTGACCTATGCCCTTTCTCTCTACAATTTCTACTTCTTGCTCTTCAATAGGTTTTTGAATAAGCTCTTTAACAATGATGTTCCTCATAAATGGCCTCCCATATTAATGTTAATTAGTGAGTTAAAACCATCTCCTTGAATTATGTTAATTATCAAAATGCATACTCCGTAGGGTTTATCAATATAATTATTAACAAATTCGAGTTAAAGGGACGGTGTTTAATGTATGGTTTTTGAAACAACTGATATAAAAAATGATCCATTTCTTCAGAATTCTGACTAAAAAAAATTTAATATTGTTAAAATCAATAGAATTCACCCATTTCAGATTTAAGTGTCTAAAATAATTTAAACCCCATCTTATTTTTATTGAAACCAATGTTCCCCTAATCAAATCATCCAAAGAATAACTTATTTTGTTGAAAATTTAATAAATGAGGGTATATCTTAATAGACTTCGTAATCAACATCCTAAACTACACCTAGAATAATCAATTGACGACTTTGTTAAATCAAAATAAACTCTGTTAGTTACCCAGATATTTGTTGTAAATTGGATAATATAAACCATTAAAAATTTGGCTTAAATCTTTTTTTTTAAATGTAGTTTATAACCAAATTTAATAATTACTAGTTGGAATCATAATTTGAAGTGAACAGATTTGGAATTAAAGAAAAAATTAATAACCATATTTGGAATATAAATACAGAATGCAGGTGCAAGTTATGAGTAATACTATTTTATTAAATAAAACTAAGGATACAAGGTTAGGTGAGGTTGATTTTGCAAATAGTTTCATGTCGAGATTTTTAGGGTTGATGTTTAGGAATGATCTTGAAAGGGGGCTTATACTTAAACTTCCAAGCAGCAGGAGCAGGCGAGGATCAGCCATTCATATGTTCTTTATGAAATTTCCATTGGACATCATATTTGCTGATGCAGATAAAATGATTGTTGACATGGTTTCAATTGAACCATGGAAAACTTATACTCCCAAAGCTCCCGCTAAATATGTTATTGAAATGGAGGAAGGAACTATAAACACATTTAATCTTCAAATTGGAGATGAACTCGATTTCACACAAGATTGTGTATAAAAAAATACAAGATTTAGAACAGACATAGATACATATAATAAAAATTATTTTCGGAGTGGCTTGGATGAAAGTGGAAATATTTGACTATGGTTCTGATGAAACGAATTATTATGTTGTTTACAAAGTAACTGGACTGGGCCTGGATGAAGAAGGGAGGCTTCAAGGAAATGTTGAAGGTGATGTAGATATAAAAAATGATGGAATGTACATTACAACACATTTTGAAGAAAAATATTATCCTTTTGGTAGTGATGCAGCTAAATGTCGTATAGAAGATTTTATTGCTCGGGAAGAAATTGAAATGACAGTTTATCTTACAAGTGTATTGGAAGATGAATGAAAATTGATCCCATTTTTATTCAATAATTTATAAAGATTTAAAAATTTTAGGTTGAAAAATGAAAAATGAATCTAATTCAAATCCTAATGCGCTCATGGTACGTCAGAAGATGCAGTTAGCTATGTCCGGCTTCAGAGACAAACTCGGTATACATGAATTTAATCCAAGGGATTTTGAGATTGTGGATTTAAAAGTAGAAATACCCAATCTTGATCCTGCCTTCAATGATTATCGCATAGCCCATATTAGTGATATACATCTTGGACAATGGATATCTGCCAAGCGTATTGAAGGTGTTGTAAACATGGTTAATAAACTAGAACCGGATCTTATAGCCATAACTGGCGATTCTGTTTCATATGTGGTAAATGAACCAGTACTCGATATGTTAAGAGTTCTTAAAAATCTAAAACCAAAGGATGCAACTGTTGCTGTCTTGGGAAACCATGATCACTGGGTAGGGGCAAAAGAAATACGAGATGTAATGGATGAAAGTAACATTATAGAACTGGAGAATGATGTTTATACACTCAAACGAGGAAATGCAACACTCCACATTGCGGGAGTGGACAGTATCACCCTTGATAAACATGATTTAAATGCTGTTTTAAAGAAATTACCTCCACTGGGTCCTGCTATTCTACTGGCACATGAACCTGATTTTGCTGATGTTAGTGCTGCTACTGGAAGATTTAGCCTTCAACTTTCTGGACATTCTCATGGGGGACAAATGGTTATACCATGGTTAGGAACACCTTTTAGAGGATCACAATTTCGAAAATATCCTTTAGGTCAATATAAAGTGGGAGAAATGGTACAATATACTAATAGAGGTCTGGGTACCAATGTTTTTTGGATTCGTATAAATTGTCCCCCCGAGATAACTATATTGCAACTTCAAAGTACTTAAAAACATTTTAAATCTATTAATTTATAAAATAAAATTTCATTCATGCCTAATTTTTATTTAAAACTGTGATCTGTAAATAAGAAACCTTAAATAAGATTTGAGGGATAGGAATTTTATGAAATTAAAAACAAGAGAGATAATACTATATGTTGCAGGCTTATTTCTCCTTATATCGGGAATTTTAGGCACTTTGGTGCCCCAGTTAGGATTATCTATATTTACTTCGGTTGTTTGGGCAGTTTTAGGTGCTGTTTTCTTAGCTATTGCCTATGGAACCAAAGTACGGAAAATAGTTTTCTATGCTGCAGGGATATTTCTGTTTGTTGCTGGAATTGTAGGCTTGGTTTACAAAACACTAGGTATCTCAACATTAAATTCAATTTTATGGTTTCTTTTAGGTGTTCTATTCATGTACATCAGTTACAGTGTTGATTATTAAAAGTAAAACTTTAAAATTGAATTTATTGAAAAATAAAAAAAATTTAACAATATTATTCTTTCTTTTTAATGGCTTCGATTCCCATTTTTGCTACTTTTCTAACAACAGGGTTCTCATCTTTAACAGCATCTTCAAGGACATATAAAGATTTTTTATCAGCTATAGATGCTAATCCCAAAGCAGCAGCATAACGTACACTAGCTTTTTCATCATCCATGAGTTTTATCAATGGTTTAACTGCCCTTGGATCTGAAAATACTGCCAATGATAGTGCAGCAGCTTCTTTAACATGCCAATCTTCATCATTTAAAGTATTTATCAGTGGTTCAACAGCTTCAGGATCACCAACCTCTGCAAGAAGTTCAGCTGCATCTTCACGCACAATCCAACTCTTATCTTGAAGATCTTTAACAAGAAAATCAATTCTTTTACCTTCTGGCATCTAAAACCTCCTTAAATACTAATTAAAAATTTTATATGTAACTATTTCTAATTAGTTTATTGTTTTTATGACCATTAATAATTTTATATTCTGTTCAAAACGCTTTTTAAGTATTTTAAATAGTGAGATCTCAAAAAGGAAAAAAATTTCAAATACAAATAAATTATCACGCAGGGAGATAATGACTAAAATAATAGATTATTTAAATCAGTGGGATGATTTAAAACTCGTATACCCTCAATTTCATACAATTTTGTGGTATTTTGTATGTCAATATCTCGCATATGTATTGTGATGAGTCTACCTCCAGTTACCGCTCCAAACTGACAGAAAGTTTTACAAGCACCACATCCCTCACACTTCAAAAGATTTATTTCCACTCCCGGTGTAATTGCTTTGTTTGGGCATTTTGATGATGGAACACAAATTTCACAGTTTTGACAAAGATCAAGTTCCAATTTGGATGGTAAAACAGTTTCAAGGTCTCCTGATTCTAGATCTACAGGGATTATATAGGTTTCTACATGTCCTTTTCCAGCTTGAGCAACTGCGTTTGTAATGAGGGTATCTGCAATACCATTCACTATTTTACCAATTGTATTGGAAGTTGTTGGTGAAATAATTAATAAGTCGTAGGTTCCAAGTGAAAATCTTCCTGTCATTGGAAAGCTTGTGCGTTGATCTTCTTCAAGTATCAATTCTCGGTACTTACCACCGGTTAGATTTTGAACCGATTCAAAGAGGCCATACATTTTAAGAACCTCTTCACCAGCTCCGGATAGAAGTACTGTTACTTCATGTTTTTTTGAAAGTTCAACAAGTACATTCACACTTTCCTGGAGTAGATGCCCTGCTCCTGTAATACCCCAAGCAATTTTCATATAGTTCTCCATGTATATTTTTTTTTGATAGACTAAAAATTCTAAAAAAGAGAATTATTTAGAAGTCCACATAGTTGTAGGCTTCGTCTTCCTTGAATGCATAATACACTTTATTATGTTGTTTTATGAACTCTGAAACTTCATCTTTAATATTTTCCCCATCCACGGCTACTCTTTTAATATAAGCTGCAATTTCTGCCATGTGTGATTCCTTTAATCCACGTCTGGTTATTTCTTGTGTTCCAATACGGATACCTGAAGGATCATCGGATCTGTTAACATCGTCCCATGGGAATAAATTTTTGTTTAAAATGATATTATTGCTTTCAAAGTCTTTTGCTAATTTAGCGGCTCTACCAATATTGGAAACATCCATTGCAATCTGATGAGACTCTGTGAATCCCTGATCTTCGCATAACACATTAAATCCTAGTTCGTAAAGTTCTTGTCCCAATGCCTTTGCATTTTTAATTATCTGTTTTGCATATGCACTTCCAAATTCAAGCATTTCAGAAGTTGCTATACCTAATGCTGCAAGATGATGGAGGTGATGATTACTTACAACACCAGGGAAGACGGCATCATCAATTTTCTTTGCTATATTATCTTTACAAAGTATAATACCTCCCTGAGGTCCAGGGAATGTCTTGTGGGTGCTTCCGACTAGTAAATCTGCTCCTTCTCTAAGGGGATCCTGGAAGTATCCTCCTGCTATTAAACCCAATACATGGGCACCATCATACATTACCTTTGCACCTACTTCATCAGCTGCTTCTTTTGCTTCTTTAACAGGGTGTGGGAAAAGGAAGAGACTACCTCCTAGGAGTACTATTTTCGGTTTTTTCTCAAGTATGTCTTTTTTCATAGCATCTGCATCGATATTCATTTTTGTTTCATCGAATGGATGTGGAGCTATTTTTAATCCCCTTATACCTGCAGCGCTGACATTTGCATGACTTATATGTCCTCCAACTGGTACCTCAAGCGCCATCATGGAGTCTCCGTGGTTGGCAAGTGCAAAAAATGAAGCCATATTTGCTACCACGCCAGATATTGGTTGTACATTGGCATGTTCTGCTTTAAAGATCTTTTTAGATAGTTCAACGGTAATATCTTCTATTTGATCTACATATTTACATCCTTCATAGAGTCTACACCCCGAAAGGCCTTCTGCATATCTATGGGAAAGATCCGAAGCCAGAGCTTCCCTCACACTTGTACTTGTTATATTTTCACTAGCTATAAGATTTATACTATTTTCCATCCAATTATGGTGCTCTTTTGTAATTTCTTTAATTTTAAGAGCATATTTCTCGTTTTCAAACATTAATTATCCTCCAAATAAACATGAATTAGTCATAGGGTGTAATGATTTTATGTATAAAATGAATCAATATAAATACTTTCAAAAAAAGCTGCATTTGATAAATCCTCAAAAAAGAAAGATAAAATTTAAGGTGTGACTTTTTGATTTCGTTTGAAAAATGTTTTAGTTTTCATTTCACTTAAATTGGCAAGGATTCTCTCAAGATCTCCTGCAGGTATTGTTACCATCACATCTTCTGGTTTCAAATTCATATTATTACGTGAACCAATATCTCCAAATCCGTAAGTCACTTTACCAGTTAAGTATGGTATAGATGCCATAGAACTGCAAATAGGTCCTGAATCGGCTCCGAGCCCATGGGATCCTGAATCGTAGGCATTCGCATGAAGAATCATCATGGCCTGCTCAGAATTGCATACAACAAATACTAGATCAGGATCAAAATCAGCTTTGGTTAGTGGTGAAAATATAACTGCATCGAATATTCCAGACTCAATTGGTACATTATTCTGCCATGATCTTTGAACTGCAGGAATGCTTTTATAAACTCCTGCAGGCACTAGAAATGCACCACTTTGCATGTTTTTGGGTAACTCTTTTCTATCTTTCATACCGGAGTAGCGAATACCACCCATACATTCTTCTTCTTGAGCAGTTGAATAGAATATTTCACCGTTTGCAGCTTTATCAAGTTTAGTACAAAATCTTGATTTGCCTTCTTCCTTTTTGATATCTTTAGGTATTCTAACAGACCATTTAATTGCTACTGGTTCTTTATCAAGCTTTAAAATTTCTTTTAATTTTTCACCCATTTCTTTATACAAATTATTCACCTTCTAAATAATAACTGAATGGTAATTATATTAAATTTTTATATTTCATTTTGAGATTTGTAAAATATTTTATTACAATATATCTAAAATTTTAAAACATCAAAAACATGATTTAACAGTAGAATTTTAGGAATTAAAAATGATAGTAGCGATATGTAAACAATTAGTTTAAAGATTTAATTTTCAAATATGATTGGATTTGTGATTATAAGAAATATTCATAATTTAAAAATAGTCTCGTAAAAATAAAAAAATATTGGAAAAGGGGTTTAACCCTTATTTTCCACCGTTCATAGCTGCTTCTATTTGAGCAAATATCTGGTTGGTTTTGAAGTGTGCTTGGTCTAAAGCTCCAGATGGACATGCTGCAACACAGGTTCCGCATCCTTTACAGAGTGCTACGTTAACATGTGCTTGTTCATCTATTCTTTCAATTGCACCGTATGGGCAGAGTTCAATACAAACTTCACATCCACCACATACATCTTCATCAACACTAGCAATGATAGGTTCAATCTCCACTTCACCTTTGATCATAGGTATTGCTGCTCTAGCTGCTGCACCTGATGCTTGTGCAACTGCGTCAGGAATATCTTTTGGTCCCTGAGAAACACCTGCTAAATAAATACCATCAGTTAATGTGTCAACAGGCCTGAGTTTAGGGTGAGCTTCCATTAGGAAACCGTCAGCACTTCTTGACAGAGTTAAAGTCTGTCTGAGAGTTTCTGCACCTTCAGGTGGCTGTAGACCCACTGATAAAGCAACCATATCATAGTCATATTCTGTGACTTTTCCGAGTAGAGTGTCTTCTGATCTTATGGTTAAGGTTTTATCAGGGTTTTCTAAGACTTGTGCCGGCCGACCTCTGATGAACTTAATACCATACTTCTCTTGTGACCGTTTGTAGAACTCTTCAAATCCTTTACCGAATGCCCTTATATCCATGTAGTAAATTGTTACTTCGGTGTCAGGTTCGTGGTCTATAATAAGTTGAGCGTTTTTCATTGCGTACATACAGCAGACTCTTGAACAGTATGGTTTATCGATCTGTTCGTCCCTGGATCCAACACACTGGATGAATGCAAAGCTTTTAGGTGCTTTACCATCTGATGGTTTTACAACATGTCCCTGTGTTGGTCCAGATGCATTTATGTATCTTTCCAGTTCAAGACCGGTGACAACATTTTCAGCTTGTCCGTATGCCCATTCTTTTTTCTCGGTCGGGTCATATGGGTCGTAACCGGTTGCAACGATAATGGTACCTACTTCGAGTTCAATGGTTTCTGGTTCCTGGTCGTGATTTATTGCCATGTTACCACAGACCTGGTCGCATAGTTTACATTCTATACAGTAGTCCTTGTCTATGGTGGAACACAGTGGAACTGCCTGGGGGAATGGTATGTAAGTTGCTTTGACCATACCAACGCCTTCATCGAAGTAGTTTGGTATTTCTATAGGACAAACTTCGGAACAACTTCCGCAACCTGTACATAGAGATTCATCAATGTAACGTGGTTTCTTTTCAACTTCAACCTTGAAATTACCTATGTAACCGTCAACTTTCTTAACTTCTGCGTAGGATATGAGTTCGATGTTTTCGTGTTTTCCACAGTCCACCATTTTAGGTGCTAGGATACACATTGAACAGTCCAGTGTTGGGAAAGTTTTGTCCAGCTGAGCCATTCTTCCACCTATTGTAGGCTGTTTCTCTACAAGGTAAGTTTTGAATCCCATGTCACCTAGGTCGAGTGCTGCCTGAATCCCGGCAACTCCTCCACCAATAACCAGAGCTTTACTTGTAACTGAAACTGATTCTGATATGAGTGGTTCTAGTAACCTAGCTTTAGCAACTGCCATTCTTACTAAGTCTTTAGCTTTTCCTGTTGCTGCCTCAGGTTCATTCTGATGAACCCAAGAATCGTGTTCCCTTATGTTTGCAAATTCAAAGAGATATGGGTTTAATCCTGCTTCTTTTACAGCTCTTCTGAACGTTGGTTCGTGGAGCCTGGGTGAACATGCTGCTACAACTACTCTGTTTAAACCCTTTTCTTTAATGTCCTTCTGGATCATTTCCTGTCCTGGGTCTGAACAGAAGTATTTGTATTGTTCTGATACAACAACATTAGGAAGTGTTGCTGCATAATCTTTTACTGCGTCGATATCAACTACGCCACCGATGTTTATTCCACAGTGACATATGTATACACCGACTTTTGGTTCTTCGGTTGTTTCTTGCTTTTTTTCTTCTGCCAATTAGATCACCTAATCCATTAAATCATGATAGATTATCTTATCCTTAATGTGTAGGGTCTATCAACTTAATAAATAAAGTTTTCTATTTATTTTTTTATACAAAGTATATAAGGGAGAATATTTTTAAAACAGTTAAAACCTTAATTGTACACAGTAACTTTATTTTAACTGAATATGTTTGTGATAAGTTTATAAAATTTATTTAATTATCAAAAAATTATATTCGCATGTACAAATCTCAATTTAAATTATTTTAAATAGATTATTATTTAATGATTTTAAAGGATTTTTTAAACATTATAATTAGTTTAATCCATTAAATATTGTCTAATTCTCGTATGATGATGATTAACAATATCTAACAAAAATATTCCTTTTCATCTTATTTTTAAAGAGTCTAATAACAATTTATTCTTCATAATAAATAAAAATTCTTAATTATCAACAGATTTTAAAGGATATGGGACCTAGTTGATATTTCCATTTTTGATCATGTGAATATTTCTTATAATGAATGCCCCAATTAAAAATTTACAAAAAATATTTGTCAATGAATCAATAGACATCATATAAAAGAAATCAGTATAGGTAGTGTTATCATGCTCACTACCGTACTCAAGAATATGCATGCTGCAGCTGCATTAATATCAAGATCATAAGTTGCTGCAAGAACTAAACTTAACATTGCTGAGGGCATACCTGCCTCAACTACTGTGACAGTCCCTTCAAGACCATGTAAACCTAAAATATAAACCATCAAAATGGCTATCAGTGGGGATATCATCAACCTAGTTACAGTCACGAAGGATGCCGCACCAAAATAATTTTTTAGCCCTCTCGCTTCGAGCGATAAGCCAAGTGATATCATAATAATTGGAATTGCTGCTCCGCTTAAATATTTCAAGACATTTAAAGGTATAAATCCCGGGTTTAAATGGAAAATATTTGAAAATATGCCCAGTATTATACCCCACAAGGGAGGAAACAGCAAGGTTCTTTTAAAAATCGATGTATATTTACCCCCGAATATAAGGATGAATAAAATTCCTAAGCTTAAAAATAGTATTGTAGATCCCATATCATAAAATACAGCTCTTACTAATCCTGTAGCCCCATATACTCCTAATACTATGGGATATCCCAGGAAACCCGAATTAAATAGGGTTGAAGTACCTACTAATGTCCATTTTGTCTTTTTTGAATAACCTCTTGCTCGGGAAAATAGATATACTAACAATCCGCATAAACTGCCTGTTATAATACAGATCAGAGTTACTGGTAGAAGAATTTTTAGATTCGAAAGATCTGCATTGAACATTGCAAGAAATATTAGTGAAGGAATTGCAATATTTATAACAATTTTATTAAGCGTTAAGGAATCTTCGGCCTTTAGAAGACCAATTCTCTTAGCTAAGTAACCGATTAATATCAGAAGTATAATTGCAAGTATGGTTTCTGTGGAATTCATAGTATCTAACTATCTTCTAAAAATATTGAATATCTAAATGAATACGAATTTAAAAAAAATATAATAAATAATTTTAATAAAAAAAATTTATTTAAGGGAAATTAATCTGTAATTCCCTCTGTAATCACTTTGAAAACTGCTTCTCCTTCAGGTAAGTGAGGACTGTCCACAAGTCTTGCAATTCTTTTACCTGCTAGCCCTTTTTTGAGCCAGATTCTGTATGTTGCTGCGTGACCAAGTACATGTCCACCTATAGCTTTAGTTGGACTTCCAAAGAAAGCATCCGGTTTGGACTGAACCTGGTTGGTAACGAAAACAGCTACATTGTAGGTATTGGCAATATTTGAAAGTGTGTGCAAATGTTGGTTCAGTTTTTGTTGTCTGTTAGCAAGGGATTCTCTTCCAACGTATTCTGCACGGAAATGTGCCGTTAAAGAATCAACAATTAGAAGTTTGATATCTGTACCGCTCTGTATGAGTTCATTAACCTTGTCTGCCATGAGTATCTGATGGCTTGAATTGAATGCTCTTGCAATATGTATTTTCGTGAGAACTTCTTCAGTATCAAGTTCTAATCCATCTGCAATTTGTTTTATTCTTTCAGGTCTGAAGGTGTTTTCTGTATCTATAAAAACACAATCTCCTGACAAACCACCTTTTTCTGGAGGTAACTGCACAGTGACTGCAAGTTCGTGGGAGATCTGGCTCTTTCCCGATCCAAATTCACCGAATACTTCGGTTATTGATTGTGTTTCGATTCCCCCACCTATGAGTTCATCAAGACCGGTACTTCCAGTTGTTATCCTACCAACATCTTTCCTTCTTTCCATAACATCTAAAGCCGTCTCAAAATCAATCTGTTCTGATTTTCTTGCGGCTTCTATAACCTTTTCGGCAACACCTTCACCTATTTCGGCTTTAACACTTAATTCTTTTGATGTTGCAGTGGCCAGCCTCATCATATCCGCGAAACCAGCATCTCTTAATTTCTGGGCAGTTTTCTCTCCCACATTTGGCAATTCTTCGAGTTCTACCATTTTGATCTCCCTTTAAAGTTGTTAATTAAAATTTATAATCAAGTCCAATACATGTTTTATAATATTCTTTTAATAATAACTCAATTAATTTTCTAGATGATTTCAAATTTAATCCTAATAAAAAATTAATGAAAAATATTCAAATAATTTTTAGGATTAATACAACTTTTATATACGCACTATTTAAAGATTGATCAATTAACAATCAATACAAAATGTTTATATCATAAACTCTGCATTGCCCATTATTTTATTTGAATCATTCATATTACTTACATCTTTATTTCTACTAGTTTCTTTGCATTAAGTCGTATCTCTTCATTATATTCGTCGAAACTGGCATCAGCTATCACTGTAATCTCGTGTCCAACAAGATCAGAAACTTTATCTTCTAAGGAACCTTCATCACCAGTTTTTTGGATAACTTCTATTATCTCTGGCATTTTCATACCAATAAGTTCTTCTGCAGCGGTTCTGAAGAAGGTTACCCTCATTGTACCCGTATCATCTTCTATGACACATGGAATTATCATTAAGTAGTTGGGCTCTTCAATTTCCTCACCACATATATCACAGATATAGGTATTGTCAACTAAACTAACCCTTTTATTGCAGTTCGGGCACATTTCATAGAGAATCCTATTTCCATAAGCTTCCACTATTTGTCCAGTAACCTTTATATTTTTGTCTTCTTCTTCAATATCATCGATCTTTTTGGTTTTGTAGATCATTTCTTTAATGTCATCGTGTGAAGGAAGTTTTTCTGCTTCTTCAGTTGTAGCCATGGTTACATTGGTATTTCTGCCAACGCTTATTTCTATTTTCTCCTCACGTGAATTTACACGAGGATTTTCTATTTTAATTGCGTCTCCAACATTTAAAGAAGTTTCTGTTTTTTCATCCCAGAATGATGCCCTAATTACTCCTGTTCCGTCTGCAATTTCCACAGTTCTAACAATGCCCTTTGTGCCGTCTCCCCTCTGGAACTCGTTTGGATCGTAAATGTTAATGACTCTTCCAACCATCCTTACGTTATTGTCACCTTCATTCAATTCGCTTATGGTTTTGCTGGAATATAAAGAGTCTTCTATGTCATTTATAGAAGGAATGTCTGCCATTTCCTCGGCGCTAGGTTTAACAATTCTGGCTGGTCTTCCAATAGAAAGGTCCATATTATAATTTCCAAGACGTGTTTTTGCATTTTCCAATTTTATCGGATCTCCTATATTTAATGCAAGATCTGCTTTGTCATCCCAGAAAGATGTTCGTATTATTCCAGTACCATCACCAATTTCAACAGTTCTTACTTTACCTGTCGTGCCATCGTCCCTGTTAAATTCACTTGGTTCGTAAAGATTTACAACTCTTCCTACAACATCAATTTCTTCGCCTTCATCATCCATTAAATGTATATCTGCTATTTTGAGTGGTTTGAGATATTTTCCACATTCTTGGAGTTGATTTTTTAATTTACTATCAATTTCAGGGTTTATAATTATTTTAGAATTCCAATTAGTATTTATTCTATAATCGGTACCTGAATACTCGTCGAATTCGATATTTCCGCCAATTATCTTTATGATGTCGCCTTTTTTCAAGTCCATGTTGGCGTCTTCGTTCCATAGGGTGATCCTTATTGAACCCGTTTCATCTTCCATTTCTAGAGATCTGACCTGGCCTGTGGTCTCATCGTCTCTTATGAAAGTTATTGCATCATATATTTTAGAGATAACACCTATTACAGTCACGTCACGCATTTCATGTGCGTCTCCAATTTTTTGCACAGTTTCAGTATATTCTGGAAGGTCAAATTCTCCCTTCATTATTCTTCCTACCCATGAATGGGTTAGAGATACTTCAACATCTCTTGTTCTTCCCATGGCGCCCAATATCTTCACAGAATCTCCTTCTTTCAAGTCAAGATATTCTAGTATGTCTGTATCTCTGTTCCAGAGTGTGTATTGTATTTTTCCTGTTTTATCCTGTATTTCCATGGATAAAACTTTTCCTTCCTTACCATTTTTATTGAATGTTCTTGTTTTAGGAATGCGCACTATCCTTGCAATTACATTGACTGTTGTGTCTCCCTTTATATCTACGATGTTTGTTATTTTATCGTCGTATTTAGGAAATGTTTGAAAATCTTCTTCGGGCAGTTTTTGTATTGTAGAATCCAGTTTCATATGAAGTTCATCTTCTCTGAATCCTTGTTTAACTTCTGCATTGTTTATTTTAATTACATCTCCTTCCAATATTTTTTTAAGGAATTTGATGTTTTCTGTCCAAAGTACTACACGTATTTCTCCGGTATCATCTGCAATGATCATATTAGCCAGTTTGCCTTCTCTACCTTTTTTGCTTGTGAATTTTTTCACGTTAGAGATATGCATAACCCGTCCTGTAACACTGATATTATCCCTACCAGTTTCTAATTCGTTTATTTTATGTGCTTCATTAGCTTCTGACAGGGGTTTGTTCTCTTCATTAATGTACTCCCCAACAATTGTACGTGCTATATCCAGCTCGCTCATGAAACTTACATCTTCGTAATCGTGCTTCCGTTCTCCCATTTTCTTTAAGAAGTCTTCGTATGAGATTTTATCTTGTATCTTTTCATATTCGCTCTTTATTTCCTGGTTAATCTCGCCACTCATTTGGGTTCCCTCACTCCAATATTTCTCATCTATGTTATATTTAATTTTAAGATTAATATACAAGATAATGATGAGTTTTATTTTGGTTTATTAAATAAATTTTACAATATTCATTACTGTAAATAGTATCAACTATACTCTGATAACTATCATTAAAATAATAGTTTTTATTTATTTAAATCTCTGGATACATGTATTATGTTTGTTTGATTAAATTGTTTTTTATTTCTATTATTTTCAATATTTACTAGGGGATTAACGCGTAAATTATGTTGTTGGTTGAACTAATTTAATTTAAATCAATTTATTAATGAAAACTAAAGATAAATTAATATAATAGTTAGTTTGATAAAACTATATATTGTTAGGGGGTGTAAGTTAATGAATCAAGAGCTCGAACTCGTTGAATCAATGGATAAATTAAGCGTACTGGTACATAAATTTCAAACAGAGCTTTTAAATGGTGAATTAAAGGAATACACTTTAAGACAATTGTACTATATTGAATTAATTGATAAACATGAGGGTATTAGTGTTTCAGAAATATCAAAAACACTTGAACTTAAAAAATCAACGATCTCCATAGCAATTAACCAACTAATAGAACTTGGAATAGTAACAAAAATTCAATCAAACACAGATAAACGTTTCTATTTCCTTAAACTAACTTCAAAAGGTAAAAATATCATGAAATTGCATAAGCAGGTTCATAAAAATACAATTAAAAAGATTATAAATAGTTTAAACCCTAAAGAGGTTGAAAGTTTCATTAAAATTGTTGACAAGATCGCAGTTCTAGATCTATGAATTATATTTAAATAAAATATTATAATAGTAGAAATTCAATAAAGGAGAAATTTAAATGGCAATGACAATGGCAGAAAAGATATTGGCAAAGGCTTCAGGCAATAAAGAGTCAGAAGCTGGAGAAATAATAATGGCAAATATTGATGTAGCCATGACCCATGATTTAACTGGACCTTTATCAGTAGAATCATTCGAGAAGATAGGCCTTAAAGAGGTATGGGATCCAGAGAAAATTGTGATAATCTTCGATCATCAAGTTCCAGCTGACTCAATCGATGCAGCTAATAACCACATGATCATGCGGAAATTTGTAAAAGAACAGGGAATTGACAATTTTTATGATGTCAGAGAAGGTGTATGCCACCAAGTCCTGCCTGAAAAAGGACATGTAGTGCCCGGAGAAGTCGTAGTAGGCACAGATTCTCATACTTGTACACACGGTGCATTAGGTGCATTTGCTACTGGAATAGGATCAACTGATATGGCAATGGTTTTTGCAACTGGAAAACTGTGGTTTAAAGTACCAGAAACAATTAAATTCGAAATTACAGGAAAATTACAGGAAAATGTATTTGCTAAGGATGTAGTTTTAGATATAATAGGTAAAATAGGGGCCGACGGAGCTACTTATAAAGCCTGTGAATTTGGTGGAGAAACCACTAGGAACATGAGCATATCTGACAGGATGGTTCTATGTAATATGGCAATAGAGATGGGCGGTAAAACAGGCTTGGTTGAACCAGATCAAAAGGCAATAAATTATTTGAAGGGTCGATCAACCAAACCCTATGAAATAATGAAAACCGACAGTGACGCAAAATCTCTTGAAACAATGTATGTGGATGTTAACGAACTTGAACCACAGATAGCTTGCCCCCACAATGTAGACAATGTTAAACCAGTTTCAGAAGTTGAAGGTACTCATCTAGACCAAGTATTCCTTGGATCATGCACTAATGGGCGTTTAAGCGACCTTCGCACTGCAGCCAAGATCATGAAAGGGAAGGAAGTATCTAAAGATATTAGAATGCTTGTTATACCAGCTTCAAGGGAAGTTTACACTAAAGCAATGGAAGAAGGTCTTTTAAGAACATTTATAGATTCTGGTGCTCTAGTGTGCAATCCCTGCTGTGGACCGTGTTTAGGTGGACATATTGGACTTGTAGGTCCGGGAGAAGTAAGTCTTTCAACTTCCAACAGGAACTTCAAGGGTAGACAGGGAAGCCCTGATGCAGAAGTCTATCTTAGTTCAGCAGCAGTCGCAGCAGCTTCAGCAATCACTGGAAAGATCACAGATCCTCGATAAATTAGATCTATTAACAGATTTTTAAAATATAACCAATTAAGCAATGATTTTATGGATGTGCAATAAACATGAAAGGAAAAGTTTGGAAATTTGGTGACGACGTCGATACCGATATAATCATACCGGGAAGATATTTAGTATTAAGAGATGAAAAAGAACTTGCTGCATGTGTAATGGAAGGATGTGATCCTGAATTTTCAAAAAAAGTTAAAAAAGGCGATATAATAGTTGCAGGCAAAAACTTTGGTTGTGGATCATCAAGGGAACATGCTCCAATAGCTATTAAAGGTGCAGGAATATCTGCTGTAGTTGCAGAATCCTTTGCAAGAATATTTTACAGAAACTCAATAAACATAGGACTACCCCTAATAGAAGTCAAAGAAATCTCAAAACATATCTATGAGGGTGATATAGCCGATATAAATATTGATGAGGGTATTTTAAAGGATTTAAATACTAATGAAGAGTTTGAAATTAAACCTCTACCCGATTTCATGTTGGGAATAATGGAAGAAGGCGGATTAATAAACTACCTTAAAAACCACTTAGAAGAAATAAAAGATGAATAAACCCTTTGAATATCGGAAACAATAAAATCTAATTTAAAAGTTCTAACTAATTATCGATAGGACCAATAACATTAATTAAAATTTAAAAATGGTGTTTTTATGTACAAGATAGCTGTTATACCTGGAGACGGAATAGGAAAAGAAGTAATGGAAGCCACACTTCATATATTAGATGCTTCTACCATTGGATTTGAATACACCTTTGTTGACGCTGGAGATGAATTAGCTGATAAAACAGGCATACCACTACCACAAGAGACAATTGACGTAATAAAACAATCACAAGCATGTTTATTTGGTGCAGCAGGTGAAACAGCTGCAGATGTTATTGTTAAACTCCGAAGAGAACTTGATCTATATGTGAATCTCAGACCTGTAAAATCCTATCCCGGTACCAAATCTTTATTCGAGGATATTGACTTTGTGATTGTAAGAGAAAATACAGAAGGACTTTACTCTGGAATAGAAGAGTACACAGAAGAAGGAGCGACAGCTGTCCGTGTTATAACCAACAAGGCATCAGAGAGGATATGCAGATTTGCATTTGAATATGCTGTAAAAACTGATAGAAATAAAGTTACAGCTGTTCATAAGGCAAATGTACTCAAAAAAACCGATGGAATTTTCAAAGACAATTTTTATAGGGTTGCAGAAGAATTCAATGGAATAGAATCTGATGATAAATATGTAGATGCAACAGCAATGTTTTTCATAACTCAACCAAACATGTTCAGTGTAATCGTGACAACAAACCTATTTGGTGATATACTTTCAGATGAAGGAGCAGGACTTGTAGGTGGGCTTGGACTTATACCCTCTGCAAATATAGGCGAAAAATATGGTCTTTTTGAGCCAGTTCATGGTTCTGCACCATTAATAGCAGGTAAAGGAATTGCAAATCCCTCTGCTATGGTACTTTCAGCTGTTATGATGCTTGAATACCTGGGGGAGATTGAAGAAGCAAGAAAACTTGAAGAATCATTAATAACTGTTTTGACTGAAGGTAAAATAGTGACCGAAGACTTGGGTGGAACAGCTTCGACCATGGAAATGGCAGCTGAAATAAGAGCGAAATTTGCTATGGAATAAATTAAATTTTATTTGATAAATTAATATTTTTTTTTAAAAAATAAGTAGTACAAGTTTATTGTATATATATCTCATTAGGATCATTTATTTAGAGAATAAAATTATAGAAAATAGAATACAGTAATATAATAATCTGAAAATAAAATCTGGAGCATGAACATGGAAAACGGTGCCAATGTTGATATTAGGGCAGACATTCCCCTACTTGAAGAAGTAATCTATTTAGACGCAGCAAGTACTACTCCCACCCCTAAACCAGTTGTTGAAGCAATGTGTGATTATTTCTATAAATACAATTCAAACACGGGTAGAGGAGCATATAGAATGGCAGTTAAAGCAACCAAAGAATTTGAGGGAGCTAGGTCTCGAATTTCAAAATTTATTGGTTGTAGTCCTACAGAAGTAATATTCACCAAAAACACAACAGAAGCAATTAACCTCGTTGCAAATGGACTTGATTTTAAAAAGGGCGACTCCATAATAGTACCCAACATTGAACATCATTCCAATTTTATTCCATGGTTGAATCTCAAAAAACAGGGTGTCGAATTAAAAGTCATAAAAGCCGATGAATACGGTATTGTAGATCCTGCAGATATAGAATCTGCAGTTGATACAAATACTAAACTCATAACAACCACTCATGTTTCAAATGCAATAGGATCTGTGCAACCAGTAAATGAAATAGGCAAAATTGCAGATGAAAACGACGTTCTTTATCTGATAGATGCTGCACAATCGGTCGGGCATATGAAACTGAATGTTAAAGAGACTTATGCTGATTTTGTGTCCTTTCCAGGGCATAAAGGGTTACTCGGCCCGATTGGGACAGGATTTCTTTACTGCAGCGATGAATCTGTGGATAAACTTGAACCAATGAACTTTGGTGGAGGAACCGTTCTAGATGTTTCTGAGGGGGAATTTTCTTTAGAAAATGTTCCTGCTAGATTTGAAGGCGGTACACAGAATATTGCAGGTGTGATTGGCTTAGGGACTGCAGTGGATTATATAAAAAGAATTGGAATTGATAAGATCGAAAATCACAGCAAAAAACTCACAGCGCAGCTGTTTCAAGAGATCAACGATATTGGAAACACAATTGTATATGGAAGTCCAGAAAATATTTATGGTATAGTTGCCTTCAATATAGATGGTGTAAATGCACATGATGTGGCAAAGATACTAGACGAATTAAAAAATATTTGTGTTAGAAGCGGTCACCACTGTGCAATTCCGGCAATAAGACATATAGGAGCATTCGAACTCGGAGGCACCGTGAGGGCATCTGTACATTACTATAATACCAAAGAAGAGATAGAGATATTTGGTGAAACATTGAGAGAAATTTCTAAGTTTTTCGGAGATTAAAAAAAATGACCAGAGCACAATACATTGCGATATTTATAATTCTAATAATGGTTATAAGTTCAATTGCGGCTATTATAAGTGTAGTTTAAGCAGAAAAATCATTGGATGGTTTAAAATTTATATAAAATATAATTTTAATCTGTTATTTAGAATTTAACAAATTAGTATAACTTTACTGATTGGAGAGTGGTATATATGGTAAAAGTTAGAATTGGGGCAGTAGTATCAGAATTTAACTACGATATAACTCATATGATGTTAGAACTTGCAAAAGAACATGCTAAATTTCTAGACTCTGAAATAACCAAGGTTATAGCAGTACCTGGTGTTTTTGACATGCCATTAGCAATTAAAAACCTCCTTGAGAGGGATGAAATAGATGCCGTAGTAACAATAGGTGCAGTTATAGAGGGTGCAACTGCTCATGATGAAATAGTTATCCAACATGCATCACGTAAAATCACGGATCTTTCATTGGATTACAACAAACCAGTTGCATTAGGAATATCTGGTCCAAAAATGACAAGGCTCGAAGCTCACCAGCGTATAGATTTCGGTAAGAAAGCAGTTGAAGCAGCTGTCAAAATGTTTGATAGACTTCAATAATATTAAAATTAATTTTTTTTTATTAATTTCTATTTTTTTTTAATCATATCCAGAATTTTTTTATTACATAGAAACTTTTTTTACAAAATAATAAAACTATTTAGCAGTGAAAACAATCTATTGAACAACATACTAAAGAATTGAAAAAAAATTCTGGAGACTTAATGAATGGAAATATTAACCCCGGATGATTTAAAAACTAAATTTAAAGATCCATGGATCACACCGTATAAAAAGGTAATCACCATGGTAGATGACGATAGAGTGGAATTAGTTGAATATCACCCCTGTGTTGCAGGATCTGAATGGATGGTTTACCAGTATAAAAGAACTAGTGACCTTGTAATGGACTCTAAAAGAGATGGGGATAGGCATACTTACAATCTTAAAGTAGGTAAGGCCAACATGACTCTTAAACCAAGTTTTTCTGCTGCAGGAATAGAAGAAGTCACCGTTGAAGGTGATGAGGTAAAAGTTGTCCATGCAGGGCTAGCAGGAGCTGGTGTAGGAGCTGCTATGTGTAGAGGAATGGCAAAGGGTGTTAAACGTGTTGAACTTTATGACATTGGTGGAGGTTCTAAGGTGGGTAGAGCCGCAGTGGTAACACCCAAACTTCACAAGGTTGTTATTGGGATTGATGATACGGATACCAAACAGGAAGGGGCAACTTGGACTCTGGCAAACAATGTTGGAAATGAACTTGCTCAAATGGGATTTGAATATTTAGACCATGTAACATGTCAACTATACCCTCATAACCCAAATAAGACACAAAATTGTGTTGCCATAGCTCTTGTATTTGCTGTTGAACCTGGAAGAAGGGATGAACTAATAGAAAAAACACGAGAACTTCTTAAAAAAGATACACTCTCAGAAAAAACAGCTATAGCAGTTCTAGATGGGTTTAAAGTACCAAAAAAACTTCGAGAATATGCTGAAAATACAAAAAAATCTATGATGACAGTAGAAGATGCAGAAAAAACAGCAAAAGAAGTAGGGGTGCAACTTGTTCAAGTTACAGGTGCACCAGGGGAAATAGGTGCCCTGGCAGCACTTGGACTTTACAACGATCTACAAGAAGCTGTTAATGTTTACTACTAACTCGTTACGATTTTTTTTAAAATTTTTTTTTAAAGTTAATAAACAAAGTTTAAAAACTTACCAATACTTGAACTTGCAAACTGCATATCCGTAACTACAGGTGGTCCTATTTCTATTTTAAAAGTGTTGCTTCCAGCTTGAACATAGTATGTATTTGTCACACTGTTAGGGTTGTAACTTATGGTCTTGTATGCAACACCATTTAAGTAAATTTCGTACGTTCCATTGGTCAATATTCCTATGGTACTCGAGACTTGTACATTGTTCATATATATGTTTACAATTCTACCGCTTGTATTAGAATTTTCACTTTTTAATATTACTCCTTCAGTAATATTCAGATTACTTGTATTTCCTGTTACGGGGAGAGCTTTCTGGGCATAGAAATTATTGAATCTATTCCGCAGATCTCCATCAGTTACAACATCACCCACATTAAGCCCCAATACATTCCTTGCGCCTACCGGTAACCTCATAATATTCTCTTCACCTGGAACAGTTTGATTAATAGTATACTTTACATCACCGATGTAGATCGAATCCCCATAGTTAAGTTCCAAAGTAGCAAGAGCTTCAGTAGGTACGTTAATAATTGAAGAACTAGTTTCATTTGCAGCAATAGTGTAAGGCCCTCGAACATCAAAAGTTTGATTACTTGCAGGATTATTGAATATTATAAGATTTCTAGAGTCAGGTTGGATTGATATTTTACCGCCGTCAAAATGAACAGAGCCCAATAGTGTTGAGATCATTGCAAGGAGTATCAATCCAGAAACAATAATTGGGGAATGCATTTTAAGAAATGTTTTCAAATTTCTCATACTGCCATCTGTTCTTGAGAAAACATTGAAAGAGATCCTTATGATCTTCACAATATAATACATGGCAATTATCACGCCTATACTTGAGATCAGCACTCCAATGGTTAATGATACAAATCTAATAAAAAATATAGCGAAAATACCGAGGGAAGCAAGTGAAAGGCCAAGGATTTCCATTCTTATGTACTGTCCAAGAGAATCGATCATGGTGATCCTTCCATATGCTGTAGCACGATCAACTATCGTTCTCACAACTTCATTTGCAATAACATTTAATTCGGTTAATGAGGATAGAACATGTTCTATTTTCCCAATGTCAACTTCCTTAACTTTCATTCCCAGTACATCAGCATCTAAAACAATTCCAACATCAACACCATAATCATCTTCTAGTTTTATTTTGTTCAAAAACGATCTTTTAGCTGCAAACTGCCCGCTAAGTGGTTGATCAAATTTAATCTCAGGAAAGAAAAAGTTCAAAAGGGGTTTTGCTGTAAGTTCTGTAACCCTACCAGCTTCCCTCTTAAATTTGGTCTTGGTAATATCTGCTTCTCCACTCATTATAGGCATAATAATATTGTTAACCTGATTTTTAGTCAAATTATGTAGATCTGCATCTAAAAATACTACTATGTCTCCTTTAGACTTCTTGAAACCCGTTTTTATGGCTGCACCTTTTCCTTTATTTTTAGCATGATTTATTACCATAGCACCAGCATCCAATGCATTTTGTGAAGTCTGATCAGATGATCCATCATTGACTACAATAACCTCTTTAATGTAGTTTAAAGATTTTACAACCCTCACAACTTTAGCTACTGTCTTTTCTTCATTGTAAGCTGGGATTATCACCGATACAGTCATTTTTTTTGGATTGCCAACTGTTTTAATTGATGATAATAACAGAATAAATATCTTAATAATCCATAACACAAGGCACACCTCATAGTTCCTTTCATATTCTATACGTGAACATGACATAAAAATATAAGTACGTTTTGGTAAATTAAATTAAAAAATTTTAATAATATTTTTTTTATTTTATACTATTCTCAGAAACTTTATTAACTCTTCAACAATATAATTTTTAATAACATAAACATTTCTACATTTTTTTTATATAATTAAAATAATTATTGAGGTATAACATGGAACCAAAGGTCATGATAATACTTGGAAGTGCTTCAGATTTTAATGTAGCAGAGAAATCTATAGGTATTCTGGAGATCCTGGGTATCTCATATGATGTGAGAGTAGCATCTGCACATAGAACACATGAAAAGGTTAAAAAAATAGTAGAAGAATCTACTGCAAACGGTGTGGAAGTTTTCATAGGAATTGCTGGACTTTCAGCCCACCTTCCGGGGATAATAGCAGCTAATACATATAAACCAGTTGTTGGGGTTCCTGTATCAGTGAAACTTGGAGGGCTAGATGCACTCTTTGCAATTGTTCAAATGCCTGTTGGTGCACCTGTAGCTACGGTTGGAATAGATCGTGGCGAAAATGGTGCAATACTAGCTGCACAGATAGTGGGAATACATGATGCAGGTATAAGAACAAAACTTTCCAAAATGAGAAGAGAATTCTTCTTTAAATTAAAGAATGATGAAGAACAACTTGCTGAAAAATTAACAGGAAATTACTATTCCAGACACTCGTTTGAAATAGACGAACTGGAAACTACAAAAGAAGATGATCTTGTGGAATCTGATGATACAGGATATCCTGATGTTGCAGTTATAGCGGGAAGTTATTCTGATATAAAAATTGCAAAGAAAACAACCAAATTTCTTGATAAACTGAGAATTACATATAACACTAGTGTAATATCTCCAATTAGGCATCCTAAGAAATTTGAAAAGTTCATGGAAGAAACAAAGGCTGTTAAATTATACATAGCTATTTCCGGACTTTCCGCCCATGTAACTGGTGCTGTTGTTGGTTTCACAGAAAAACCAGTAATAGGTGTTCCATGTAACATAAGGCTTGGTGGATTAGACGCACTGCTATCCATGGTTAACATGCCTCCCGGTGTTCCCGTTGCTACACTTGGGATCGATTCAGGTGGTAATGCGGCTATACTTGCTGCTGAAATGCTGGGGATTGGCGATGCAAATATAAAACAGGAATTGTTAGATTTTAAAGGAAATATGAACTGTCCCGATAATTAGACAACATAACAACACGATACAATGAAAAAAGATAATAAAATCGATGAAAATCTCTGTGAAGTAGAAGGATGTGGATGTAATGTTAACTATTTGATCTTAGGAGTAGCAGTTATATTCATTGTAATGATAGTTGCATCCACCATAAAGTAGGCCCTGATACTATATATTGGATAAAATCTGCTTTATTAGGTAATTTAATATGGAGTTGAATTAGATGAGAGAATTTTTAAAAACCCTTGAAAATGATTTTAATATTATAACTATTGATGAGCAAGTATCAACCAAATATGAAGTTTCTAAAATATTAAAGGAACATAATAATGAAGTTGTAATTTTCAACAATATCAAAGAAAGTGATATGGGAATAATTTCCGGTATCTGTAACACAAGAGAAAAAATAGCAAGATCCATATCTTCAACAGTGCCTGAAATCATATCAAGGATAATTCAAGCAACAGAAAATCCAACAAAGATTGAGAAAATAGAATCAACGGAAAAATCCTTTAAAACTTCCATGAAGGCAGACCTTACTAAACTTCCTGTTCCAACATTCTACAAAAAGGATGGAGGGCCCTATCTGACAGCAGGGGTAATAATAGCAAAGGATCCTGAAACAGGAGTCAGAAATGCATCAATACATAGGATGCTTGTTAAAGGTAAAGATCGTTTAGGAGTTAGAATAGTTCCAAGAAACCTTTACACCTACTATAAAAAAGCAGAAGAATTGGATGAACCACTTGAAATTGCAATTGCAATAGGAATGAATCCTGCAACACTTCTTGCTTCATGTACATCAATACCAATAACAGCAGATGAACTTGAGGTTGCTAACTCTTTCCACAATGGAGAAATGAAGCTTATTAAATGTGATACAGTCGATTTAGAAGTACCGGATTGTGAAATACTCCTTGAAGGTCAGATAATTCCTCATGAAAGAGATTCTGAAGGCCCTTTCGTTGATTTAACTGATACTTATGATGTTATAAGACAGGAACCTGTAATAAGTATCGGAAAGATGCATTGTAAAGATAAACCACTTTACCATGCTATAATGCCTGCAGGAAATGAACATAAACTGCTACAAGGTTTACCTCAAGAACCCAGAATATATAGGGCGGTTCAAAATACGGTCCCAACCGTAAAAAATGTAGTTTTAACAGAAGGAGGTTGTTGTTGGCTTCATGCAGCAATTTCAATTCAAAAACAGACACCCGGTGATGGAAAAAATGTTATTATGGCTGCTCTTGCAGCACATCCGTCCTTAAAACATTGTGTGGTTGTGGATGAGGATATAAATATTTTTAATGGTGATGATATTGAATATGCTATTGCAACACGAGTTAAAGGAGATGAAGATATTCTAATTGTACCTGGTGCAAGAGGATCGTCACTTGATCCGCGTGCAACTCCTGATGGAACAACAACAAAAGTAGGGGTTGATGCAACCAAATTATTAAATAAAAAAGAGAAATTTGAAAGGGTCAGTAAAACCATGGACTGACATTACTTTCTCAATTATCTTATTTTAAAAATAATACCTGGGACTTTGAGTTATACGATGATATCTGCTTTAGTCCCACATTTTGGACATTTTTTATCCATTTTAATACTATCTGCTATAACCTGATATCCATCCCTTTCAATGAGAACTTCTCCGCAGTTGTGGCAGTAGGTATTTCCTCCTGTACCAGAAGGTACATTTCCAATGTAAACATATTTCATGCCTGCTTCATTTGCAATTTTATATGCTTTTTCAAGGTCGGCAACTGCGGTGGGTGGTACATTTTTCAGTTCGTAATATGGGAAAAATCTTGTGAAGTGCAATGGCACATCAACACCAACCTCATCTACCATGAAATTTACAAGTGATTCTATATTCTTCTCAGAGTCATTATAACCAGGTATCATCAAATTAGTAACTTCAAGATGTATCTTTTTATCATAGATCCTTTTGATGTTGTCAAGAACAGGTTGCATTCTTGCATCGCAGAGTTCCTTATAGAATTGTTCTGAAATCCCTTTGAGATCAACATTTGCGGCATCAAGATATGGGCCTATCATATCAAGTGACTCCTCTGTCATATATCCATTTGTTACATAAATGCTTTTTAAACCGTTATCCTTTGCAAGTTTAGCAGAATCGATTGTATACTCCAACCACATAGTTGGCTCATTGTATGTCCATGCAATAGATTTACATTTATATTCTTTTGCAAGTTTTACAGCATCTTCAGGTAATATTTCACGTAGGGAAACCTCATCAAGTCCAGCTTGAGATATATTCCAGTTCTGGCAGTGTTTACATCGGAAGTTGCACCCAACAGATCCAAGGGATAGAACAGTTGAACCAGGATAAAAATTGAATAAAGGTTTCTTTTCGATTGGATCTACTGCTACAGAAGATGCAGCTGCATAGTTCAATGTGTAGAGTTTTCCATCGATATTCTCACGCATATCACAAAATCCTTTTTTATGATCAGAGATCACACATCTCCTTTCACATACTTTACAATTCAATGAGTTATCTAATTTGTCGTACAAAATAGCTTCTTTTATCAATTTTAACACCAAAATCGTTCATTTTTTGATAGAACCCTATTATTAATATTTCTATTAATTTTTTATTGAATATTATAGGTCACTTTAAGTGGTCATAACCCTTTGGTGTTAATATATTTGTATTTCCTTCCTTATCTATCATCTTGATCGTTCCCGATGAATCAATGAATCCGATTTTGTAGAGGTTAATTCTGGATTGTAGATCTTCAAAATGATCGGGTTTAACAGTTAAAACAAGTTCGAAATCTTCTCCATATGTAAGGGCCATTTCTAATGGATTATCTTCTGATGTATTGGCTATCTCAAAGACAACTTCGGGTATAGGAAGATCTTCTTGATTTAATATTATTCCAATGTTATCTTCACATGCATCTATCATCTCACCCAACTCACTGAGAAGACCATCAGTTATATCTGTAGCAGAAGTGACTGAACCAGAATTTGCTAATATAACTCCAGTATCTAATTTAGCTTCAGGTTCGAGGGCATGTTTTGTAACCAAATCTTTAGAATTTATATTAAGATTATCAATTTTATGTGATGCATCGATTAAAACTTTAAATCCTGCAGCTGCTAGTCCAAGTGGTCCTGTAACAGCTAAAACATCTCCCACACGTGCTCCATGTCTCATCATGACATCTTCTTTTTTTACAATGCCCAAACATGTACCACAAAGTGTTAATTCTTTCGATTCATTGGTATCGCCACCTATTAATGCCATATTATATTTTTTACATGCGCTCAATATTCCATCAATTATTTGATCAAATTCTGACAACTTCATGTTTCTAGGTAAACCCATTGAAATTAGTATACCGATGGCTTTAGCACCCATAGCGGCTAAATCGCTAACATTTACAGTTACTACTTTTTGACCAATCTGATATGGACTCATTTCATCAGGAAAATGTGTATATGCCATTAACATGTCGGAACATGTCACTAAATAATTTTTTCCAATATCAATAAGGGCTGCATCATCAGAAAAGCTTTTAATTGAAAGTTCATCTAAAAAAAGAGATTTGATCTGGGGATTTTGACTTTTTGATAAAAGTCTTTTGATTAGTTTTTTTTCCCCTAGATCAGAAATTTTATCTATATTAGAGGGCATCATTAACCCTGTCGTTAATTATTGCTGCGATCCTTCTATCAGCACCTAAAGGTTCTGTATAGATAATCTCACCTTTAAAATCAATTTTAACTTGATTTTCATCTTCATGGCTGTGTCCATGACCATGGTTATGTTCACTATCTCCATGTCCATTGTTGAGTCCGAGAATTCTTGGTATATCTTCTGTTGTATGGACACCATGGGCGAGGAAAACTGGTGTTACAACGATCTTTTCCGCACCTTGTTGTGCAAGGCTATTAATTGCTTCGGGGATAGATGGTTTTGACATGTTCATAAATCCTACTTCAACAAGAAGACCTTCATCTTCCCGATACATGTCAGCAATCTGAGTTACAACATCCTTTCCATAGGGTAATCTGCTTCCATGTCCGACCAACAATACACCAATCCTAGTTTTTGAGCTTGAATTTGTAGCCATATGATATCACTCCGTCTTCGCCTTCTTCTTTGATTTTTCTAAATACCATCTCAACATCGTCGCCTATTTCAACCATGTCAGGATCACAGTCTACGATCTGGGATGTTATTTGTGCACCTTCTTCTAGTTTAATGATTGCAACTACATATGGTGCAAGTGTTTTGAATTCATCTGTTGGGGTGTGTATCACTGAAAAAGTGTGAATCTTACCTTCACCACTAAATTTAAAGTCTTCAATTTTACCCTTTCTTCTGCATTCAGGACATAAAACTCTACTTGGGAAAAAAACATTTCCACACTGGGAACATTTTGATCCGATGAGATTGTATCGTTGCTGGATATGGCGCCAACCTCTTACGATATCTTTCATATTGAACCTCCTAAATATGCCTTTAATTGTAAATTAATTACTGCAACTATGTTTTTTTATGTATCGCTTTAAAAAACGTACTTTATCAATTTTGTTGATTGAATTTAATAAAATAATTCACATATTTAATTCTAATCTAATTCTCTTTATATATTAAGATAATTAACTCTTATCTAATTTGATAATATTAACAATTTTATTTTTGAATTATTATATACTTCCATTCCAAACAACGATTCTACATCGAAATTTCTGGATATAATACCCTTTGTTTATATTGTATGAACACTTATAAATTTATTGTTAATAATAATTCCAACATTAATAATATCATAAAACTATGGAAAACAACGGCTATATAATAGGTGGATTAGCATTTCTACTGATTATACCTTCAATACTTCTTTTGATGTACTCGTAGATATGGTTAACTTGGACAAATCAGTGGACACTATAATTAAATCTGATAATTCATTCTACATTTCAGGGGATGTTGAAAGAAATATACCAATAATAACCAGACAAGTTTTAAAAGAAACTGTTGATAATGCCATAACCAATGGAAATTCACTTCCAAATAGTCGAATTCTAATTAAAAATGCTATTGAACAGAAAATGAAAGATTTAAGTACAAATTATCAGAATAACTCCGGTGTAAATGTTAGATGTATAATCAACTCTGTTGATTCTGCTTCAGATCCATTTGAAATAGAAGTAAATTCGACTATTTTGGTTATGAATGATAATATTACCTACAATCACATAGTTAATCAAAATATATCTATATTGGGAACATATCCTCAAAATAAATTTTCAATGAACTCTAATAGTTCTACAGAGATTTCTGATCCATTATCATTCATTAAATGCAAAAAATTTGGTTGTGTGAGCATAAAAAATGCTAGGATTAATTATGGTTCGAGTCTTAAAAAATATCTCAAGGGAGTAAATGGTTCTGAGATCTACGAAAATGCTAGCTTACCATATTACATAAAAAAATGTCCCTACGATCCATACTTCTTAAGTTATCAAATTAAATTTTTTTTTAAATAATCTTAACATGTGTGTTGTTAAAATGAGTTAAGTGTCTGGATTTGATCATGAATTAACTCAAAGGTATATATTAAAATGAACTGAATTAAGTTTCGTTACAAATTCAATCATTTGTCTCATTAAACATCCTATAAAAATTGT
>Ga0224559_1000009_pt1 | contig 98022 bp, 86 predicted proteins | sample 714S33034metaG_FD_180676 | JGI IMG/M metagenome (GOLD analysis project Ga0224559, IMG submission 180676) | Peat soil microbial communities from Stordalen Mire, Sweden - 717 S3 30-34 | ecosystem: Environmental > Terrestrial > Soil > Wetlands > Peat | place: Sweden: Norrbotten County, Stordalen... | reverse complement strand
TGAAATCCCGGCAGCCCGACAAGGAGCTCTTCGACAAGGCCATGACCGCCATGAAGAAGGGCCGCTACGACGTGGCGCGGCTTGATTTGCAGACCATGCTCAACACCTATCCCGACTCCGAGTACCGTATGCGCGCCAAGTTGGCCGTGGGCGACACCTGGTTCAAGGAGGGCGGCACGGCGGCCTTCGCCCAGGCCGAGTCCGAGTACAAGGACTTCATCACCTTCTTCCCCAACGCTCCCGAAGCCGCCGAGGCGCAGATGAAGGTGGCCGACATTTTCTATCATCAGATGGAAAAGCCCGACCGCGACTACACCAACGCCCTGCGCGCCGAGCAGGAGTACCGGACGATGATCAACCAGTTTCCAGACTCGAAGCTGGTTCCTCGCGCCAAGCAGAAACTGCGCGACGTGCAGGAGGTTCTGGCCGAGCGCGAGACCCAGATCGGCCTTTACTATGAGAGTCAGGAAGAATACACCGCCGCCATTGCCCGCCTGCAAACCGTAGTCGACACCTACCCGCTCTACTCGAAGAGCGACCTGGTGCTGCTGGCCATCGGCGATTCCTATGCCGGCGAAGCCCGCTCGATCCAGGCTGCGCCCGGTCTTGCCGCCGCGGTCAAGGAGCGGATGCGCGCCGAGTATCAGAACAAGGCCGCCGCAGCCTACGCCAAGGTCATCACGCGCTATCCAATGGCCCCCCACGTGGACGATGCCCGCGACCGGCTGGTGGCCATGAATCGTCCCATTCCCGAGCCCACCCAGGAAGCCCTGGCCGAGAACGACGCCGAGGAGCGCAGCCGTCAGCCCCTGCGCTTCACCGATAAAACCTTCGACATCATCAAGCACGGACCCTCGGTGGTCGAGGCCGTACACGTGGGCGAGCCCACACTGGAAGACCCGCAGCGAGTCACTGCGCCTGCGGTGACCAAGCAGAATCTGACGCTCTTCAACGCCGCCATCAATACCGGTAAGCCCGCCTCCACCTCCGTGGTGCTGACGCCTTCGGCCGTCAATGAGCCGCCGCGCAGCGACCAGCCCTCGTCAGCGCCCTTGCAGGGAGTAGGGCCCGCGGGCGGCACCGGCGTCGGCGTTCAGGTGGTGAGCGCGCCATCCAGCCCTGCCGCGGCCAGCACCGAAGCTGTCCTCAAGCCGGTAGGCCCCAATAACACTGTCATGCCCGCCGCGGAAAAACCGGTCGAGCCTCCCGACCAGGTCAATGACGTCAAGCCTGGCTCGGCGGCCGCCCTCGCTGCCTCTGCGAAGAAGAAGCCCAAGGCCGACCTGAGCGACGAATCCTCCAGCAAGAAGAAAAAGAAGAAGGGGTTCTCCAGGCTGAATCCGTTCTAAACGCTGTCCAGGCTGCCCCCCTTTTTCCGGGACAACCAATTTCCGCTGAAAAGGCCGCATCGCAACAGGGTGCGGCCTTTTCAGTGGCGTGGGTCTACGGCGCAGCATTTTGTCGCCCGTCAAACCCTCTGCCGCCATCTGCTAAAGTTATGAGTAGTCTCCTCGCCTAAAAACCTTATTTTCAATGGTTTTTCGCAGATTACTGGGAGGCTCGACCAAAAAAATTATGCCCCACGACCTGCCCAAAGCCTACGACCCGACCGCCATTGAAGACCACTGGGCCGAATACTGGGTGCGCGAGAAGCTTTTCGCGCAGCCCGCGCCCGATACAGCTAGTTCTGCCGGGAACCTCTCCGCGAGCGAAGCGAGCCTCCGCTCGGCCGGCGAAACCTTTACCATTCTGCTGCCGCCGCCCAATGTGACCGGCCGGCTGCACATGGGCCATATGCTCAACCAGACGGAGATGGATATTCTCACCCGCTGGCGTCGCATGATGGGCCGCCGCGCTCTCTGGCTGCCGGGCACCGATCATGCCGGCATCGCCACGCAGATGATGGTCGAGCGCCAGTTGATCAGCGAGGGTAAGACCCGCCAGCAGCTTGGCCGCGAAGCCTTCGTCGAGCGCGTTTGGGAGTGGAAGCGCCACTACGGCGGCGCCATTCTCGACCAGATGAAGCGCCTGGGCGCGTCGGTCGATTGGCAGCGCGAGTACTTCACCATGGACGAGCACCTGTCGGTAGCTGTCAGGGAGGCCTTCGTCCGGCTGCACGAGCAGGGGCTGATCTATCGTGGCGCCTACATCGTCAACTGGTGCCCCCGCTGCCAGACCGCCATCAGCGACCTCGAGGTCGTCCACGAGGAGCAGAAGGGCCACCTGTGGGAGATTCGCTACCCGGTCATCGATGCGGATGGTAAGGACACCGGCGAGTTTTTGACCGTCGCAACCACCCGTCCCGAAACCATGCTGGGCGACGTGGCCGTGGCCGTTCATCCCGAGGACGAGCGCTACCTTCATCTGCACGGCAAAAAGCTGCGGCTGCCGCTTTCTGGACCGGATAAAGCCGGGCGCGAAATCCCGATTATTTTGGACGAGTGGGTCAGCCGCGACTTCGGCACCGGCGCGGTCAAGGTGACCCCGGCGCACGACCCCAACGACTTTGCCCTGGGCGAGCGCCACCATCTGCCCTCGATCAACGTGATGGACGCAACCGGCCACATCAACGCGGAAGGCGGAGCCTACGCCGGCCTGGACCGCTATGTGGCCCGCAAGCGCATCGTCGCCGACCTCGAAGAACAGGGCCTTCTGGCTGCGGTGAAGGACTACACCAACAATGTGGGCCACTGCGACCGCTGCAAGACGGTCGTCGAGCCGCGGCTTTCGACGCAATGGTTTGTTGCCGTCAACAAGTCGCCCAAGGACGGCCTCCCCTCGATGGCCGAGATGGCCCGCAAGGTGGTTGCCCCCGATGCCGACGGCAAAAAGGCCATCACCTTTACGCCGGAGATGTACGAAAAGACCTATCTCAGCTGGATGGAAAACATTCACGACTGGTGCATCTCGCGCCAGCTCTGGTGGGGCCATCGCATTCCGGCCTGGCACTGCGCCGACTGCCACAAGATCACCGTCGCCCGCGTCGATCCCACAGCCTGCGCCCATTGCGGCTCGGAGAAGATCACGCAGGAGACCGACGTTCTCGACACCTGGTTCTCCTCGGGCCTGCTGCCGGTCTCGGTCTTCGGCTGGCCGAATCTTACCCCGGAAAACCGCGCCGATTTTGACGCCTTTTACCCCACCAGCCTCTTGGTCACCGGCTTCGACATTCTCTTCTTCTGGGTGGCGCGCATGATCATGCTCGGCTGCTGGTTTGCCGGGGATGTGCCCATGCCCGACGGGAGCCCGCGCTCGCTGGCCGATTCCATCCCCTTCAAAGAGGTCTACATTCACGCGCTGGTGCGCGACGCCAACCGCGAAAAAATGTCCAAGACCAAGGGCAATGTCGTCGATCCCATCGAGATCGTCAAGCAGTACGGGACCGATGCGGTCCGGTTCACCTTGGCCTCGATGGCTTCGCCGGGCACTGACATCGCCTTCAACGTGGCCCGCACCGAGGGCTACCGCGCCTTCGCCAACAAGATATGGAATGCCGCGCGATTCCTCTTCATGAATATTGAGCGGGCACGAGAAGTCGGCATTCATGTGCCATCGAATTCGTTTGCAAATGAGCCGGACCTGTCGCACACCTCACCGGTTGAAGATCTATGGATTATGTCCCGGTTGAACAGAACAGTACAGTATGTCAACTTGGCGCTAGAAAAATATCGTTATGACGATGCCGCGAATTCTATCTATCAATTTTTTTGGGGTGAATTCTGCGATTGGTATCTCGAAATCGTCAAATTGCGTTTAGATTTCACTGACAACGCAGACAGGCAAGTAGCAGGTGCGGCACTTGCCACTTTAACTCATGTATTCGAAGCCTTCCTGCGTTTGCTCTCACCGTTCATGCCGTTTCTCACCGAGGAAATATGGCACGCACTTTATGATGGAAAACCGCCGAAAAAGTCGATTGCGCTAAGTGAGTACCCATCCTACTCTGAAAACGCTTCGTTGTTGTCATTGTTTGACAGCGGAGAAAAGTCTATGGATGCGATTCAGCTTGCTATATCGGGGATACGGGCACGCAGAAAAGAGCTTAACGCAGAAGAAAAAGCAATATTGAATGTCAAAATTGCTTCGACAGAGGCATATCCAGATATCTTCCGCAAAAACGCGGAGATTATTCAGAAGTTAGCCCGCGTTAATAAGCCTGAGCTGGTTTCATTTCTTGACCGCAATAAAGGCGGAAGGTACGAGCATCTTACTTGGCAAGCACACCAGCACATTGACATTTATGTCGAATACGAAAAGCAAATCGACGTCCCCGCCGAGCGCGCGCGTTTGACAAAGGAGATTGTCAAGCTCGAAAAAGGCCTGGCCGCCGCAGAACGGCAGCTGGGCAACGAAGGCTTTCTGGCCAAGGCTCCGGCTCATGTGGTCGAAGGGCTCAAAAAACAGGAAGCGGAGACACGGCTGCTGCTCAATAAGGCGCGGTCCGCACTGGACGCTCTGCCGTCTGAATGAGAAGGTGAGCGAAAAGCAAAAGCAGGTCCTTCGACTCCGCTGCGCTTCGCTCAGTATGACAGTTTTTTTGGGGTAAAGGAATGTGGTTTCCCACCCTAGGCGCAAAAACAAAGACGCGCCGAGGGTGGGGCACCCGGCACCCGACTATGAGCTTCGTGCTTTCCCACCCTTCGCAAAAAACCGCGAAGGATGGGGCACCCAGATTTTCTGGCAGTCAAAAGTTAGCAGCTAAAAGCTAAGAGATAAAAGCTGCTTTCCGAAGGGGAACAAAATGGATTGGACAAACAGCCGCTTCGACGCATTGCTGGAGTTGGCGCTCCAGGAAGACCAGGCCGCTGACGACGCGACCACCAACCTCACCATCGACGCCGATCTGCGCGCGACGGCAACGATTCTGGCGCGGCAGGAGATGGTCGTCTGCGGGCTGGGCGCGGTGCCGCGCTTTCTGGAGATTTTTGCCCGCCTTGACCGGAATCCGCAGGCGCGGAGCCCCTTCGAGATCGAGATTCCTCCGGAGATCACGGACGGCGCGCGCGTCCAGGACGGCACGGTGTTGGCCGTCATTCGCTCTAGCGCCCGGGCGCTGCTGAGCACCGAGCGCGTAATTTTGAATCTGATGCAGCATCTGAGCGGCATCGCCACACAAACGCGGCAGTACGTGGACGCCATCGAGGGAGCGCACCCGAGCCTGCAGGCCCGGGTGCTGGATACGCGCAAGACCATTCCCGGCCTGCGGACACTGGAAAAGTACGCCGTGCTGACGGGCGGCGGAACGAACCACCGCATGGATTTGGCCAGCGGCATTCTCATCAAGAACAACCACATCTCGCTGGGCGGCGGGCTGCCCAAGGCTCTGACGCGCGCGCTCGATGGCCGCCAGCCGGGCCAGCGCGTGCAGGTCGAAGTGCGGACGCCGCAGGAGCTCGATGAGGCGCTGGTCTTTGGCGCCGAGGCGATTCTCCTGGACAATATGACGCCCGCCGAGGTGAAGCGCTCCGTCGATCGCATCCGCCAGTACACACGGGAACTTCAAGCGGCCGGGGAACCGGAACGCTGGATCTCCGCCGAGGCCTCGGGTGGCATTGTGCTCGAAAACATTCGCGCCTACGCCGAGACCGGCGTGGACTTCATCAGCGTGGGGGCGCTGACCCACTCGGCCAAGGCCGCCGACATTTCCATGCGCATCAGCGCGGAGACGGCCTAGCCGTGGGCGAGGCCGCGCTGGACCTGTATGACCTGGCTGGGTTGGAGGCCGCGCTGGCCGGCACTGTTTTTGCGGGCAAGCTGCATTATTCGCCGCTGACCGGCTCGACCAACAGCGACGCGCTGGAAGCGGCGCGCCACGAAGCGCCCGCGTGGTCGGTCTACTTCGCCGATGAGCAGCGGGAGGGACGCGGACGCGCCGACCACCAGTGGCACTCGGCTGCCGGTGATGGGCTCTACGTGAGTGTGCTGCTGCGGCTGCCGATTCCCGCACTTCGCCTGCCGTTGCTGCCGCTGGCCGTGGGATTGGCCGCCGCCGAAGCTATTCGCGCCGCCAGCGGCCTCACCACCGACCTGCGCTGGCCCAACGATTTGCTGCTCGGCGCGCGCAAGGCCGGCGGCATTCTGGTGGAAACCAAGACCTCAGGCAGCGAGGTCAATTTTGCCGTGGCCGGCATCGGCATCAATGTTCACCAGCGAGACTTCGCTTCCGATTTGCTCACACCCGCAACCTCGCTCGACCTGGAAACCGGCACACGCGTTGATCGCCAGGCGTTACTCATTTCCCTGCTAAAATCGCTGGAGCGCGAGGCGCGCGAACTGCTCGATCCGGAGACGGCAGCCTTGATTCCACAGCGCGTGGAGCAGGCTTCCACGTGGATGCGCGGCCGCCCGGTTGAGGTTCACGGCCCGCAGGCCTGCGCGGGCGTTACAGCCGGGCTGGACGAGCATGGATTCCTGCTGGTGCGCACCGGAGATGGAGTCGTCACCATACAAACAGGCGGCATTCGCGCTGTTGAAACTGACTTTGGAAAGACGGATTGAAGACGATGCTGCTGGCTCTCGATGTGGGTAACACTAATACGAAGCTTGGCCTTTACCGGCTCGATGGCGAGGAGCCGGAGCTGGCCGCGCACTGGCGGCTCACGACGCACCACAACCAGACCGTGGATGAGTACGGGATGCTCTTTCTGAGTCTCTTTGAGAGAAGCAGCATCGCCACCAGCCAGGTAAAGCACATCATCATCTCCTCGGTGGTGCCGCCGGTCGAATGGACGCTTCGCCAGGTTTGCGAGAGCTATTTTCACGTTGAGCCGCTCTTCGTCGAGCCGGGAATCAAGACGGGAATGCCGGTGCTGGTGGACAATCCGGCGGAACTGGGCGCGGACCGGCTGGCCGACTCGATTGGCGCCTACGAACGCTACGGCGGACCCTGCATCGTGGTGGACTTCGGCACGGCCACCAAGTTCGAGGTGATCTCTGCGCGTGGCGAGTACCTGGGCGGCGTGATCGCTCCAGGGCTTGGCCTCAGCGCCGAGGCGCTGTTTTCGCGCGCCGCCAGGCTCTCCCGCGTGGAGATCAAGCGGCCCGCCAAGGTGATCGGCACCAGCACCGTGGGGCACCTGCAGAGTGGCCTTTATTATGGTTACATCGGCCTGGTGGACGGCATTCTCGACCGCATCATTGCGGAACTTGGGGCGGAATCTGGAGCCGAGCCTGGCGCTAAACCGCGGGTGATCGCCAGCGGCGGCCTGGCACAGTTGATCGCCGAGGACTCACGCTACATTGCCGAGATCGACGATATGCTCACCCTCGACGGCCTGCGCATTCTCTTCGAGCGCAACCGCACGGCCAAGCCGCGCGGCCGGGCGCGCTGAGGCGCCGCCTTGCTGAACTACTTCAACTACTTCACCGAAATCGAAGAACGCTTCCAGCAACGGCGCGGGGCGCTGTTGCTGCTATCGACGCTGGACTGGGCGCTGATCGAAAGCTGGCGCGAGGCCGGCATTCCGCTGGAGGCGGCGCTGCGCGGCATCGACGCGGCCTTCGACAAGTACGAAAACAGGCAAAAGCGCGGCCGGATGCGGCGCGTGAACGGGCTGGCGTGGTGCGCACAGGCGGTGATGGAAGCCGCCGTCGAATTGCGCGAGGCCGCAGCCGGCACGGCTCCCGCCAGTGCTGCAACGGTTCAACGCGAATCGGGCTTCGAGCAGGAACGCGTGGCCACCCACCTGGAAGAGGCCGCCACGGCGCTTGATGCGGCCGCGGTGGCTCCTGAAGCCTGCGCCGCAACCGCCCTCCGCCTGCGCGAACTGGCCGCCGGAGTACGCGCCGCCGCGAGGGAAGATAATGCCGCCGCCAGCGACGGCGCCTCAGCTCCTGACAGCGCCGAGTCTCGGGATTTGGAGGCGCTCGAACGCACCCTCACCGTTCTTGAAGAAAAGCTCTTTGCCGCTCTGACCGCCGCGGCTCCAGAGGAGCTGCTGGTGGGGCTCAAGGAGCACGCGGCGCGCGAGCTGGCCCCTTATCGCAGCCGCATGGGAGCCGTGCAACTGCGCCAGGTGGAGCGGCAGTTTGTGCAAAAGCAGTTGCTGGCGCACTATAACCTGCCCAGACTAAGCCTGTTTTATATGAGCCAGCAATGAAGCCTCCCAGAAAACAATCCGTAGAGCCAGGGCGCAAGAAGGCTGTGGAATCCCACCCTAGCCGCAAAAACAAAAACGCGGCGAGGGCGGGGCACCCACAGGTTCTTCGCGTCTCCGCCGCGCCGCAACTCATTGAAATCGAGAAGCCGGTTGAAATCGAGAAGCCAATTTACGGCGGCGCATTTCTGGGCCGGATTGAAGGCAAGGCTGTTTTTGTGCCGCTCACGCTGCCCGGAGAGCAGGCGCGGGTGCGCATTACCCAGAGCAAATCAGGCTACGCGACCGCCGAGGCTGAGGAGATCGTTCGCGCCGCGCAAGAGCGCATCACGCCCGCTTGCCCGCACTTCGGCTTCTGCGGCGGCTGCCATTATCAGCACACGGACTACGCGACCCAGCTGGCCTTCAAACAGGCCATCCTGCGCGAAACGCTGGAGCGAAACGGCGTGGCCGCGACTGCGGAGATTGCCATTCTGGCCGCGGAATCCCCGCTTTACTCTTGGGCCTATCGCAACCGCATCCGGCTAGCCTTCGACGCGGCCGGGAACCTGGGCTATCGTGGCCGCCGGTCTCATGCGGTCGTTCCGGTGCGCGAGTGCCCCATCGCCGCGCCGCTGCTGGTGGAGGCGGCGCAGGCTTTTGCCCAAGTGGCGCGCGGGTTTGCTTCACAGCTGCGGCCCACCGAGATCGCGCTCTTCTGCAATGCAACCGAAAGGTCGCTACTGGCCACGGTTTTTACGGCAAGCCCGGCCAAGCGGCGCTTCGATGAGTTAGCGCAGGCGCTTCACGAAAAAATCCCCGCTCTCGTCGGCGCGGAACTGGTGGTCGAAGGCCACGCCAGCCAGCCGCCTCGCACCCTGGCGCGGTGGGGCGCGTCCTCGCTCGCCTATTGCGCCGCCGGCTTCGACTATCGCGTGGACCACGGCGCTTTTTTCCAGGTGAACCGCTGGCTGGTGGACGCACTGGTCGAGCGGGTCATCTCCGGCCACGGCGGCAAACTGGCCTGGGATTTGTTTGCTGGGGTCGGCCTCTTCGCCCGGCAGCTTACGGCCCGGTTTGATCGCGTCGTAGCCGTCGAGTCAGCTCCTTCGGCAACCGCGGCGCTCGATGAAAACCTTCGCGGTACGGCCAGCGAGGCCGTTAAGGTGGAGACGCTCGCTTTTCTGCGCCGCGCCTGCAAGCCAGCGCCTCCCGGTCTGACTCGCCCTAATTTAACCGCACCCGACCTGATCGTGCCGGACTTGATCGTCGTGGATCCTCCGCGCAGCGGCCTGGGCGCGGAGACCTGCGCGCTGCTCGGCAAGATCGCCGCTCCCGCCGTGGTTTATGTCTCCTGCGACCCGGCCACGCTGGCCCGCGACCTGCGCGAACTGATCGCCTCCGGCTACCAGATCCAATCCATCACCCTCGCCGACCTTTTCCCCCAGACCTTTCACCTGGAGACAGTGGTCCAGTTGCACCGCTGCTGATAGGCTTGAGGGCCAGAGCATTTTTTGAAGATTCGGGCACATGGCCTCTGACGCACCCAAATTCTGGCAGGTTCTGATTGGCCGCCTCTCCACCCATCAGGGTGATGGCAGTGCCACCGCCCATTTGAGCGCTGGCCTGGGGCCCATTCCGCTCTTTCATGCGGCCTGGCTCTTTGCTGTGGGGATTGCGGCCACCGAGGCTCTCACGCTACGGCCCAGCCTGGCGCTGGTTGCGCTGACACTGACAGCCATGCTGTGCGGCGTGGCGGCTCTTGGTGCCCAGCGCGTCGCCTGGCTGCCTTTGGCCGCCCTGTGGCTACTGCTGGGCGCGTGGTGCGCGTTGCTGGAGCCGCATCCGGCACCCGCGCCTGCGCTGGCCTCGCTCTCCGACGGCCTGCTGCGCACCGTCGAGGGCACCATCGTCGATACCGGCCCCATGCGTGGCGAGGTCGAGCAAAACCTGATCGACTATGACGAACCCACCGAAGCCGCCCCGCCCCAGCAGCAGCCCACGCAGAGGATCGACCTGCGCGTCTCCAGCCTGGAGGTGGTCACCGATGCCGTGGACGAGCAAACGCCGGTTCCGGGCGGCGTGCGCCTGACGGCCCGCTGGCCTCTGCCCTTATCCGGCCTGTCATCCCCGCAGCCCTTTCAGTGCGGCGAGCGCATCCGCGCCGTGGTTCGCCTGTTGCAGCCCGAGGTCTATCACGATCCCGGCGTCTGGAGCCGTGAGGATTTCCTCGTCGATCAGGGCATCACCTCCACGGCCACGGTGAATATCGACCGCATTGAACGCCTGGACAATCCGGCCGGTCTCGGCCAGCCTGGAGCCCCCCGCGGCGGGTCTTCGTTGCTGGGATGGAAGGCTTCCGGCCCCTCTTTCACCTGTTGGGTGAGCGGTTTGCAGCACGCCACCAGCGCTCGCCTGCTGGCGCTGCCTGGTGCCATGCGCCGTCTGCCGGCTCCGTTGCGCCTCTCCGGGGACGACGCCATCATGCTGGCCGCCATGGTCACCGGTGATCGCACCTACCTCACCCACTCGCTGCGTGTGGGCTTTGAACGCACCGGCTCCTTTCATATGCTGGTGGTTTCCGGCCTTCACCTGGCCATCGTGGTCGGCTGCCTCTTCTGGGTGGCGCGCCGCCTGCGCCTGCCGCGCGTTCCGGCCACCTTCGCCACCATCCTGGCCTCCTTCGCTTACGCTCTTTTCACCGGCTTCGCCACGCCGGTCGAACGCTCGCTCTGGATGGTCACTCTTTATATGCTCGGCCGGCTCCTTTACCGCGAGCGCAACGCGCTGAACACCATTGGCTTTGCCGCCCTCTGCCTGCTGGCCTTCAGCCCGCGCAGCCTCTTCGACGCGAGCTTCCAGATGACCCTTCTGGCGGTGGTGGCCATCGGCGGCGTCGCCGTTCCGCTACTCCAGAGCACGGTGCACCCTTACCTGACGGCCACGCGCGACCTGCGCCTCGTCGCCCTGGACGTCAAGCTGTCCCCGCCACTGGCGCAGTTCCGGGTTACGCTGCGCATGATCGCCACGGATTTGCAGGCCGCCATTGGCAGACTATTCGCCTGGAGAATCTTTCCCTCGACGGTGCGCTTCCTGATCCGCATCGTCGAACTGCTGGTTGTCTCCTGCGTGGTGGAACTGGCGATGGCCCTGCCCATGGCCCTCTATTTTCATCGCATCACGGTCTTCGCCCTGCCGGTCAACGTCTTCATCCTGCCGCTGCTGATGATCCTGATGCCGGCCGCGCTGGCCACCTTGCTGGCACTGCTCGTCTGGCCAGCCGCCGCGGTTCTCCCAGCCATGATCGTGGCGGTTTTCCTTCACCTGGGAACTAAACTTGTGCTCAGCTTCGGGGCTTTGCCCCTTGGCGACTTGCGCATTCCCGCACCTCCGCTGTGGCAGTCTCTCACCTTCTGCGCACTGCTTGGAGTGGCCATTGTGCTGGCCCGCCTGGCGGTCTCCTCTGGGCTCCGCTGGCCTCCCCGCGCCGCCGCGGTGGCATTGCTACTGGCCGCCGTGGCAGCCGTTCTGCCCCGTCCGGTTGACCACCCCCGCGACGCTCTGCTGATGGAGGCCATCGACGTGGGCCAGGGCGACTCCTTGCTGTTGATCACGCCCGACGGCAAAACCCTGCTGGTCGATGGCGGTGGCTTCGGCGGCGGCCCGCATCAGGCCCCCCAGGATTACGACATCGGCGAGGAGGTCGTCTCCCAGGTTCTGTGGTCGCGCGGCATTCGCCACCTCGACGTGGTGGCCCTCAGCCACGCTCACTCCGACCACATGGGCGGCCTGCCCGCCGTGCTGCGCAACTTCCATCCCGACGAGCTTTGGGTGGGCAACAATCCCCGCTTCGGGGCCTACAACGCGCTGCTCGACGAGGCCGCCAGCCTCCATGTGCGCGTCCGCTCGCTGCGCGCCGGCGACGCCTTCTCATTCGGCCCAACCCAGGTCAACGTCCTGGCGCCCTTCCGCAACTATCAACCCGGCGAGGAGCCCACCAACAACGACTCGGTGGTGCTGCACGTGGCCTACGGCGCGACCTCCGTAATGCTGGAGGGCGACGCCGAGGCTCCCATCGAAGAGGCCATGCTGGCCGAGCCCGGACTGGCCAGCACACTGCTCAAAGTGGGCCACCACGGCAGCCTCACCTCCACGCATCCGGAGTTTCTGGCCCGCGTGCACCCTCAGTGGGCCGTCATCTCCTGCGGCCTGCGCAACCGCTACGGCCACCCCCGCGAGGAGGTGCTCGGAGAGCTTGAAGCGGCCAAGGTCGGCACCTTCAGCACCGACATCAACGGCGCCACCTGCTTCCGCCTCAACGGCAAAACTACCACCCCAGATCTGGCCTGCGGCTGGCGGCTGGGATTCTGAAGCCGGCTTGCGCTCTTTTCATGGGTTATCGGCCGCATGAAAACCGCCCAACCAATCAAAACCCTTCTTTTGAAACCGATCCAGCGCCCTAATCGGGCCTGCCGCTGTCCTCCGGGCATATAATTTCTGCCAGAAATCATTCAGCTGCAAGAAGCCAGGAACCGGCCACTGCAACTGAGGAGGCTGCCATGTTCAAGCCATTGCTCTTCGCCTCAGCGGTTGCATTGTTCGGGTTTGTAGCCTCGTCCACCCCAGCGTTCATGGCCCAGGAGGCCGTTCAGCCCCCCGCCTCCGGAGCTGTGAATCCGGTCAAGCCTACCGCTCACTCGCAGATGCGGGCCAAGGCGATTTATCGGATGGACTGCGCGGCCTGCCATGGGGACAACGGCGATGGCAAGACCGATCTGGCCGCGGCAATGCAAGTGACGCTGGGGGACTGGAGCAATCCGAAGACGCTGACCGCAAAACCGGATCAGGAGTTATTCAGCATCATCCGCAATGGCAAGGGCAAGATGCCTTCCGAGGCCGAGGGTCGCGCCAAGAACGATGAGGTGTGGGGCCTTATTCTTTACATCCGCTCCATGGCCCGGCAGCAGCCCTCCGCGACGCCCCCTCCAGCCCCTACGCCAGTCGGGAACATCTGACGGGACTTTATCGCGGGGCTTTCGGCTTTTGGCGTCAGAATTCGATTGCCGGCGCCGGCATTGCGGAAGATTGCCACGGTGCAACGGGTAGAATCGGAGCAAGCTGAACCCTGAAGCCGCTGTTGGCCGGCGGTTTGTCTCACCGCCCCAACCTGTATTCCGTTGCGTCCAATTAAGGAGTTCCCTTCCCCGCAATGCGTCTTTTCCACCCTCATTTCGTCTTGGCGTTGCTGCTTCTGTTTCCGGTGCAGCCGGGACTGGCGGCCTCCTCCTCGCTGGGGGCGGTGGCGGACGCGCCGCATCTGCGCGTCGAGCTGCTGGCGCCGGGCGACAAGCTTTACAGCGGAAGCCAGTTGAACGATGCCGGGCTCTACTTCAAGCTGGAGCCCGGCTGGCACATCTACTGGAAAAACCCCGGAGACGCCGGCCAGCCGCCGCGGGTTCAGTGGACTCTGCCCAGGGGAATCAGCGCCAGTCCGATGCAATTTCCCGCACCTCGCCGCCTGCCGCTCGGCTCGCTGATGGATTTCGGCTACGAGAATGAGGTGCTCTTTCCGCTCAAGCTACGCGTCGCCCCGAGCGTCAGGCCGGGGCCGGTTTCGTTGCGCGCCAGCGTCGATTGGCTGGTTTGCCGTGAGAGCTGCATTCCCGGCCGAGCCGAATTGGAGGTGCGGAGAAGCGTGCAGGCGGGTTCGCGTCCAGAGCCCTACAGGCCCGACCCGCTTTTTCTGCGATTTTTCAATCAGCTTCCCCGGCCCTTGCCCGCAAAAGCTCATCCAGTCTTCCAGCCAACGCCGCAGGGTTTCCGCCTGGCCATCGAAACCGGACAGCATGAGACCATGGCGGCATTTTTCCCCGCAGAGCCGGGGATTTTGGAGAATTCCGCCCCGCAAAACCTCGCGCCCACGGCAAAAGGCCTGATTCTCGACCTCAAAAAAGATGCAGGGCTGTCCGCCCAGCCCGCCCGGTTGCAGGGGTTTTTGGAGCTTTCCGGGGGGCGCACCTTCGAGCTGACGGCGCGGTCTGGCTTGGTGGCCGCTCCAACTCCCTCGCCGCTCACGCCAGCTTCCGCGCCTGCGGCTTCTTCACTGGCCCCTGCTTTAGCGCCGAGTACCACCAATTCCGGCCCGTCCATGGCGCAAAATTTCTCCCGGACAACGCTGCTTCGAGCCATCGGACTGGCGTTTCTGGGCGGCGTGCTATTAAACCTGATGCCCTGCGTCTTTCCCGTGCTCTTTCTGAAGGCGTTGGCGCTCACGCGCTCCGGCCACGGCGAATTGAAACGGCTGCGAGCGCACGGGCTGGTTTACGCCGCGGGCATTCTGCTCTCGTTCTGGGCACTGGTGGCCGCACTGCTGGGGCTGCGCGCCGCCGGCGCCACGCTGGGCTGGGGATTCCAGTTCCAGTCGCCCGTCTTTCTGGCGCTGATGGCCGAGTTGCTCTTTTTTCTGGGCCTGTCGCTGGCCGGGCAGTTTGAAATCGGCCTTAGATTGACCAGCATGGGTGGCTCGCTGGTTACGAAAAATGGGGCGGCCAAAGAGGGATATGCGGGCAGCTTCTTTACCGGCGTGCTGGCCGTGGTGGTGGCCACGCCCTGCACCGCGCCGTTCATGGGAGCGGCCATCGGCTACGCGCTGGCGCAACCGGCGGCCATCGCCTTTGCGGTCTTCACGGCCCTGGCGCTGGGTCTGGCCGCGCCTTATCTGGCGCTGACGCTGCAACCGGCCTGGACGCGTCTTCTGCCGCCGCCCGGCGCGTGGATGCTAGTACTGCGGCAGGCCGTCTCGGTGCCGATCTTCGCTACTGTCCTCTGGCTGGCGTGGGTGCTGGCGCAGGCCTACGGGGCCAACATTCTGGCGGCGCTTCTGGCCGGATTTCTGCTCGTGGCGATAGCGGGCTGGTTTCTGGGCCGCTGGCCGGCCCAAAGATGGGCCACCGCGCTGGCCGCGCTGCTACTTTTGGCAGCCGTGGCCCTGGCCGTTGGCGGCCAAAGGCTGGCCGGAACGGGAGCGGAGAAGCCAGACCTGAAGGCAGAAACGGGGCTGAAGACAGGGACGGGCCAGAATGCCGAAGCGGAGACGGATTCGACCGCGGACGGCGGCTGGCAGCCGTGGTCGGCCGCTGCCGTCAGCCGCTACAGGGCGCAGGGCAGGCCGGTTTTTGTGGACTTCACCGCCAGTTGGTGCCTCAGCTGCCAGGTGAGTGAACGTGTGGCCTTGCAGCGGCCTCAGGTGCAAGAGGCCTTTCGCGCGGCCCATGTTGCCCTGCTGCGCGCCGACTGGACGCGCCACGACGCGGCCATTACCCAGGCTCTCACCGCGCTGGGCCGCAGCGGCGTTCCGGCCTACGCGCTCTACGCTCCCGGCCAGGGTAAACCCCAGTTGCTTCCTGAACTGCTGACCCCTGGCATGGTCACCGATGCGCTGCAGCGGCTGCCGAAGGCCGTTTCCTCTTCGGCACGCTGAGAGCTCAGGCAAAAAAGAAGATTTCCGAAGGGGCGGAGCGCTCGGAAGAGCGAACAATCCGGGGAAATTCCACGCCATTCATGAAAATCCCCGGAAAAATTCTAGAGTGTTTCTCCGATTGCTGCAGAGTGGATTTCTTGTATCCTACCCTGGCCGCAAGAACAGAAACGCGGCGAGGGTGGGGCACCCAGGCGTTGCACAATCCGTGAAATTTTCTGAAAAACTCCTAAACCGTCTCTCCGGGCTTCCAGCGCACCACCTGCACGCCGGCATCGACCAGCGCGGCCAGTTGGTCCGGCGTTCCCTTCAGCGGCGGGAAGGTTCCAAAGTGCAGCGGCAGGACGGTCTGCGGCTCCAAGAGGCGCACGGCCAGCGCCGCCTCCTTCGGTCCCATGGTGTAGTGGCCGCCGATGGGCAGCATCGCCACCTCGGGCCGGTACAGCTCGTGAATCAGCTTCATGTCCCCGAAGACGGCGGTGTCGCCCGCGTGGTAGAGAACCGGGCCATCGGCGATGGCCAGCACAAATCCCGCCGCGACGCCCACATAATGCGTTCCCCGTTCATCCTGCGCCGAGGAGGAGTGCTTTGCCTCGACCATGGTGGCCGCCACCTCGTTCAGTTGCGCCGTTCCGCCCAGATTCATGCCGATCGTCTGCGTTGCGCCGCGGCCGGCGAGATAACCCGCCAGCTCGTGCATGGCCACCACGGTGGAATGGTGCCGCACGGCCACCGGCACAGCGTCGGCGATGTGGTCCATGTGGCCGTGGGTCGCAAGAATGTAGTGAATCTTCTCCGGCAGATGGAATTCTTTGGGGTAGGCGGGATTCTGTACGATGAACGGGTCGATGAGAATGTTCGTGCCCTGACTGGTTTCCACCAGCACGGTCGCGTGTCCCAGCCAGGTGATGCGCGTTCCCTTGAAGGTCATTGCGGTTTCTCCTTCCTTGCGGAGTGGATCAAAAAGCTCCGTCTTCGTGGCCCTACCGCGAAATAATCAGCTCCGAAATGCTGTCTTTGGCCAGGAACTGGCTAAACCCCGACCAGTCGGCGAAGAGGCGTTCGATGCCGCGGTTGGTGAAGGCGCGCTGGATGGGAAACGGCGGAGCCGGCCGCACCTCGACCTCGTCGCCGCCGGTGACCAGGTAGCGGCAATACTCTGTGTGCTCACCCTGGCTCCGGGTGTGAAAGAAGGCCAGCACCTGCCCGCCCGGATTCATCGCATCGAAAAGCCGCGCCATCACGGGCGCAACCAGGGCTTCGGGCAAATAGTCGAGCGTGGTCCACAGCAAAACCACATCGAACATGCGGCCGGAGAAGTTGAGCGAATGTGCGAGAAAGCCCTCGACGTCCCAGACCGGGTTGCCCTCCTCGTCGAGGCCGGTCTGCCAGTTTCCCGTGCAGGCGTCGTCCACCATATCGGCCAGGAAGATGCTGTGGCCCATGCCGGTCAGGAAGTTGATGTTGGCCGGCGATGTGTAGCCGACATCGAGCACACGAAGGCCCTCGTCAGCCTGAAGGCGCTTGCGCAGCACCGCCCAGCTCCCGGAGTGGCGCAGGCTTTTGGGTCCGCTATGGGCTACGGGAGGGCCAGAGGCGGAAGCGGATGGACCGCCCTGCTGCTTTTTGTCGAACCAACGGCTGATCACCCTCACCCCCCTAGCGGTCCAGCAAATGACGCGTGACATGCTGGCGAGCCGGCGAACCGTCTATTTACCCAAGGCTGGCGGTGCGATGGCGCCATCATGCCCCTTGGAGACGCCCTGCGTCAGGTCCACCTTGCCGCGGAAGACGGCATTGTCCTCGACAGCCAGGCGGAGGGCACAGACGTCGCCTTCGACGGCGCAGCCAGCGCGCAGCTCGACGCGGCCGCTGGCGACGATATTGCCCTGCACTCGGCCCATAATCAGAATGTCTTTAGCGGCCAGATCGGCGACGACGTTGGCATTGGGGCCGATGGTCAACCGGCTCTCCGAGAGGTTGATCGACCCCTCCACACGCCCGTCCACGATCATGTCTTCACTGCCCTTCACTTCGCCGCTAATCACGATGGTCTTGCCAATGCGCGCTGGAACGTTTTCAACTGCCATAGTGCGATTCCTTCCGGGCTCTTGCTGCAAGCCGCTCTGTGAGTCTATAACCAGGTGCTGGCCGGGCCTGGCCGTCGCTCCATGGGGGAGGCTCGGGCACAAAACCGTCTGCTTCAGTCTACGGGATTTTCCGCCATGCAACAGGCTCTGACCGAACTATACGCAACCGGGAGCCCTGGCTTCAATCCAGATGTGGCCAAAAGGCAGCTTTGCGTCCAACAAACTGCACGGTCGCGTCCTGATCGAGTGCAACTTTGCGTCCAATAAAGAAAGGAGTCCAGCTTGTGATTCATGAAAGGCTGACGCCCGCTAAACTGAAGATTATGCACGAACTATTACCGCTTTTCTTGTTATTTTTCTGGGCCGGCGCCGCCTGGGGGCAACCTCTCGCCTCCGTCGTTCTCACCCCCGCCCAGGCTCAGGCGCTGGAGCAGCGGGCTTTGGCCACGGAACTGCGCACCGTCCGCGACACCAGCCATCCCATGCGCTACCGGCTGCGTAAATCCAGCCCGCGGCTGACCTCGACCAAGGAGATTATTGAAACCCGCGACGGCGATGTGGCCCGCCTGGTGGCCCTCAACGACCGGCCGCTGAGCCCGACCGACGAGCAGCGGGAAGAGGCTCGGCTTGACACGCTGGCCAGCGACCCCAGTCGGCAGCGGCATCGCAAGCAGAGCGAGGAGGCCGACACCGGAATCGTTCTGAAGCTGTTGCGCATGCTCCCCCAGGCATTTCTTTACGAATACGCCGGGCCGGGCACAGGTTCCTCTGGCGGCACGGGTTCCTCGGGAAAGGTGGAGCGATTCACATTCCGACCCAACCCCCATTTCAGCCCGCCCGACCTGGAGACGCAGGCACTGACCGCCATGCGCGGCGAGATCTGGATCAACGCCGCCCAGGAGCGGGTGACGCGACTGGAGGGCCACTTGCAGCGCGACACCGACTATGGCTGGGGCATCCTGGGCAAGCTGGACAAGGGAGGCTGGATCGTCATCGAGCAAGCCGACGTGGGACATCGCCAGTGGCGGATCGTGCGCTTCCAGATGAAGATGAACCTGCGTGTGCTCTTCAAAACCAGAAACTTTGACACCGTCCAGGAAATGACCCGGTATGAGCCCGTCGCCGCCGGTATAGGCTACCGGCAGGCAATTCAGATGCTGCGCGCCGATCCAGGAAGCGGCGCCCAAGGCGGCCACTAGAGCGGTTTTGCCTCTTTGGGAACTGGAGAACCGCTCTAAGAATCTGTTTAAAAACTATGAGTTTTGAAGGGGACGGGCTTTAGCCCGTCCGTTGAGAGCTAGATTCCATTGCCGGCTTTAGCCGCTGAGGGAATGCAAATAGCTGCGAAAAACCTCCCTCAGGGGCTAAAGCCCACATCCGTTTTTGCCTTTGATGATGTACGGGCTAAAGCCCGTACCCTTCACCCAAAATCAAGTTTTTAGCCAGGTTCTAAGAAATCTGGCCTCAATGGAAAAGCGGCCTCATCCCTTCGGGTGAGGCCGCTTGACTTGCTGCGAAACCAGCCTTACTTGGCGTTGGCGACCACGGCGAAGACGATCACCAGCGTGAACAGGGTGAGCGACTCCATGAAGGCCAGGCCGAGCACCAGGAAGAGCATGATGCCGGCGCGAGCGCCGGGGTTGCGGGCCAGAGCTTCGGTGGCCGAGGCGGTTGCCTTGCCCTGGCCGAGGCCGCAGAGGCCGGCGGCCAGCGCCATGCCGATGCCGGCGCCGATCGGCACCAGGTTGATAGCGGTCGAGCCGCCATCCGCGAAGGCCGGAATGGCGAAGCAAAGCGCCGCCAGGGCCATGAATACATACTGAAGTTTGCGCATAATTCTCCTGCTTCTCTTGAAATTGGCCGCCAGTAGGTGGTTGAGGCTCACCGTGCTGGCCCCCTCACGCTGACGGCCGTTCGTTTGCCCGGAGTGGAAGCGCTCTCCGGCGAATTCTTGTCCGTCCTGAGCGAGACTCCTGCCATCCGGACGAGGCTGTTGAAACCAAAATCTCTAGTGCTCGTGCGCCACGGCCATGGACAGATAAATCATCGAAAGGACCATGAAGATGTAAGCCTGAATGAGCGAAACAGCAAAGTGCAGGCCGAGGAAGATCGCCGGAATGGCCACCGGCACCAGCGAAAAGAAGACCAGGGTCACCAGATCGCTGGCCAGCATATTGGCATAAAGACGGATGGTGAGCGACATCACGCGAGCCAGGTGCGAGATGATCTCGATGGGAAACAGCAGCGGAGCAATCCACCAAAGCGGGCCGGCAAAATGCTTCAGGTAGCCAACCACTCCCTGCGCGCGGACGCCGTGGAAGTTGTAATAAAGAAAGGTGAGCAGCGCAATGCCCAGCGGCACCGAGGGCTGGGCGGTGGGCGTATCGACGCCCGGAATCAATCCCAGCAGGTTGTTCAGCACCACAAAGAGCAAGATGCAGGTGACGAAGGCCTGGAAGCGCTCGTAGCCGTGGCCGATAATCTGGTCGGCCTGGCCGCCGGTGAACTCGTGCACCATCTCCGCGACCTGCTGCGCCGGATTGGGCTTCTCCACCGACAGCGTCAGCCGCACGAGAATGAAAAAGACGATCAGACCACAGGCCACCAGCACTTCCAGCGCAAAGGTGTCGTTGATGGGAGCCGCGGGATGGGCAGTATGAATGCCAACGGCCTCAAAAAGCGAGGACACCGCCCCGCCAAACAGGTGGTTCAAGAAACGCGTGATTGCAAGAGATTCCGGCATCGATCAAAGAGTCTTTCTGTTTCCCGTCAGGATTATTTTTGGGCTGCATTTCATCCGGGTTGCGCTGCCAGGGTACGGCTTATTCCCTGAGCAACCGCAGCGCCTCCCAGGCCGTGGCCAACAAGGCCAGGGCCAGACCACACAAAAGCGCTGTCACCGAACCATGGAAACACTTTAGGCTACCATAAATGGCCCCTGCAAAGACAAATAGTCTGAGAACAAAAAAGGCCAAAACCGTTGCTGTGCCCCTGGGAGCCTTCTGTTTGTCCATGCGGGCATTGATCAACTGGACCAGCCGCCGCCACTCCAGGATGCTGGCGGCCGAAATCGCGGTCCCCACGGCCAGCATCAAGGCGTTGCGCCAGCCCGAAGCGACCAGCAGCACCAGGACGGAAATCAGCCCCAGAATCAGCGTGTTGCGAAAGGCCCGCCGAAGCAGCGCCTGGAGTTCCGCATCGCTGAGGCTGGCGAGAGGTTGGGTTTCTTCACTCATGGCTTCATCCTGACTACTAGCTTCCTGGCTCATAGCTTTGTTTCGCCGTCTTCCTTCTCATCGGAGCCGCCAGTCTCATCGGAACCGCCGGTCTCATCGGGGCTGTTGGTCTCATCGGGGATGCTGGTCTCATCGGAGCCGTCGGTCAACTCTTGGTTGGCCGGATTGCTGGCGCTGGCCACCGCCAGCCGAACCACGTAAACCAGTCCCGAAATTCCGCCGAAAATGACCCCAACAATGCCAATCCAATGCTGGTGCAGGCGGCTGTCGGCCCAGGCGCCGGCCAGCCATCCAATAAAGGCCGCCGAGGGCAGCAGAATCGCAATCTGCATCAGCTTTTCGGCCTCGACCAGCGCCCCAATTCCAGTGGAGAGCTTGGTGCGCGGCTTGTGCTCCGGGATGGGGTGGTTGAAGGGCATACTAGGTGGTTATACACGATCAGCGCCCGCAAAGGCGAGAAAGCGGGGGCGAAAAGGAAGTTGCGGCGCGAAGGCGGAGGCGTCCCAGCTCTGCCCAGGCAGCGGACGATATACTGACTGTTAACCCGTGACGCAGTTCACTTAAAGGAAGACCAGAGTGTTCGATTCGGAATTTGAGCGCAGCCTCTTCGATCTGCGCCAGAAAAAACTTGAAGAAATTGTAAAGCTGGGCCAGGCCGCTTATCCCAACCACTTCCCTGCCTCGCACACCGTTCCCGATGTCCGCGAGCAGTGGGGAGAAGCGCAAGCCGAGGCCCTGGAAGCCAGCCGCGTGACGGTCTCCGTCGCCGGGCGCATCATGGCCATCCGCGCCCAAGGCAAGGCCGGCTTCGCGACCCTCCAGCAGGGCGGCCAGCGGCTGCAAATCTATGTCCGCAAGGACGCCGTCGGCGACGAGGGCTTTGCGCTCTATAAACTCCTCGACCTGGGCGACCACATCGGCGTCGCGGGCTACCTCTTCCGCACCCGCACCGGGGAGCTGACCATCCACGTCGAGCGGCTGACCTTCCTGGCCAAGGCGATGCTGGCCTTGCCAGAGAAGTTTCACGGCCTGGCCGACGTCGAACTGCGCTACCGCCAGCGCTATGTGGACCTCTTCACCAACCTCGAAGCCCGCGAGGTCTTCGTCAAGCGGGCAAAAACATTGCAGGCGCTACGGAAGTTCTTCGACGCGCGCGGCTACCTGGAAGTCGAAACCCCGATGATGCAGCAGATTGCCGGCGGCGCGGCGGCCAAACCCTTCAAGACCCACCACAACGCCCTCGACCTGGATTTATTTCTGCGCATCGCGCCCGAGCTCTATTTGAAGCGGCTGGTGGTGGGCGGATTTGACCGGGTTTATGAGATCAACCGCAGCTTCCGCAACGAGGGCATCAGCACCCAGCACAATCCCGAGTTCACCATGGTCGAGTTTTACCAGGCCTACGCGAACTATTACGACCTGATGACGCTGACCGAGGAGCTGATTGCGTTTGTCGCGAAAGAAGTGAACGGGACGACGCTGACGAACTTCGATGGCGTGGAGATCGATCTGGGCAAGTGGACGCGGCTGACCATGCGCGAGGCGATTCGGTGCCATTGGCCGCCACATCTACCAGCGATTACAGAGGTCGCCTTTGCTGATGCCATCTCACTGAGACACTTCTTGGCAGGCGCCCGTAGTCTGCACCTAGCGCAGATTCCAAAAGCCCGGATAGAAAACGTCGAATTCACGGAAATATCCGAGGAAGAAGACTACCTCAGCTCTGTGACTCCGACGGTGAGAAGCGAACATCCATTCGACATCACCGTATTCCTTGAGTATGCCGACCATCTCTTTGAACAGGGAGCTTCGGTGGGCAAGGTCACTTATTGGCTATTTGAATCGCTCGTTGAGCGACGCCTTATCCAGCCGACGATCATTTACGACTACCCGACAGAAGTCTCCCCGTTGAGCAAGGCCAAGCCCGACGACCCAGCGAACGTCGAGCGCTTCGAGTTCTTCTGCGGCGGCTTCGAGCTGGGCAACGCCTTCAGCGAGCTGAACGACCCGGTCGAGCAGCACAAGCGCTTCGAGCAGCAGTTGACCGCGCGGGCCCAGGGCGACGACGAGGCCCACCAGATGGACGAGGATTACGTGCGTGCGCTGGCCTACGGGCTGCCTCCCACCGGCGGCGAGGGCATCGGCATCGACCGGCTGGTGATGCTGCTGACCGGCTCGAAATCCATCCGGGACGTGATCCTGTTTCCGCTGATGAGAAACAGGGATCAGGGAACGGAAAGCAAGGAATAGCCGATCCGATTGGGTGCCCCATCCTTGCGACGTTCTTGTTTTTGTCGCAAGGGTGGGAAATCACAGACCTCGATCAGCATTCGTAACTAGAGCATTTTCGGAGATTGTGTAGACCTGGATTGCATTGGTATCCCACCCATTTCCGCAACAAACGCGGAAATGGATGGGGCACAGGAGTCTACAGTAAAAGCGAAAATGCTCTAGAACCAAGAAAAGCGTACCTCAGGGGCTAAAGCCCGGTTGAATTTGAGGCGATTATGGCACGACTAAAGTCGTGCCCTTTCAAAATGCCGTCTTAACCAGAGGTTTCCTGAGCGCGCAACCTGGCTTCCAGCTAAAAGCTAGAAGCTAGAAGCTAGGAGCTGTTTTTTGAACATTCTTTTTATCGGCGACATCTTCGGCAGCGCGGGGCGCAGGATCGTGCGCGAGCACATCGGCCATCTGCGCGAGGCTCACGCGGCCGAACTGGTCGTCATCAACGCCGAAAATGCCGCTGGCGGCTTCGGGATTACGCCGCAGCTTGCCGAGGAGCTCTTCGACCTGGGCGCCGATGTTCTGACGACCGGCAACCACGTCTGGGACAAGCGCGAGCTGATCGACTACTTCAATTCCGCCTCCGCCGACGGCCACGAACGCGCCCGGCGCGTGCTGCGGCCGGCCAACCTCCAGCCTGAAGTTCCCGGCTACGGCGTCTACGAGGGGATTACCCAGAGCGGCGTGGAGTACGCGGTGATCCAACTGCAGGGCTGCGTCTTCATGAACACTACCAACGACCCCTTCCACGCCAGCAACCAACTGCTGGCCAGCATTCAGGCCAAGGTCGTCGTGGTGGACTTCCACGCCGAGGCCACCAGCGAAAAGGTGGCGATGGGCTGGCACCTGGATGGACGGGTGACCGCCGTGCTGGGGACACATACACATATTCCCACCGCCGATGAGCGCGTCCTGCCCGGTGGAACCGCCTACCAGACCGATGTGGGCATGAGCGGCCCCTACGACAGCGTGATCGGCGTCGAAAAAGAGCTGGTGCTGCGCAAATTCATCACCGGAATGCCCTGCAAGTTCGAGGCCGCCAGGGGAAATCCCAAGATGTGCGCCGCGCTGGTCTCCTGCGACCCCTCGACGGGGCGCGCCACGCGCATTCAGCGCATCATGCTGGGAGAGTGACTGGAAACAGGGGGCAGGTGTCAGGGGGCAGTTTTCAGTTTTGGCGGTTTGCCGGGTGCCCCATCCTTGGCGCGCCTTTGTCTTTCCCACCCTTGCGACAAAAACAAGAACGTCGCAAGGATGGGGCCCCCAATCGAAATGGCTACTCTGCGCTTTTCGGTCCCTGACCCCTGACCCCTGAAAACTCACTTGATCAGAATTGCCTTCCCTGCCGGATCGGCCGACGGCACAGGTTTTCCCCGGACCTCAACCGTGGGCACCTGAATGGCCTTTTCCGCCGCGCGCGGCGCTGCCGAATGGGTGGCCTTCAGCAGCTTGCCCTTGTCATTGAAGGTCATGGTCCACTGCATGGGCCGGGGCTTCGCCGCCACGTCCACAAAAGAGATGACCGCGCCTCCCTGCAGGGAAATGAAGAGCCGGCCGGGCGGGGCCGTAGGGAGCTTTTGGTCGGCGGCCTCCTCCGGCGAACCGATTTGGGGGTGCGCTCCGGCCAGGGCGGCGTAGCAGAGGCCGGTCGCGAGCCAGCCAGGGGTCGCATCGGCGTGTTCTTCCTCGCGAATGTGGTTGAAGGCCGAGATAGTCAGCGCGTTGACAGGCGCAGGCGAAAAAAGCGAGTAGCCGCGCCGCAGGATGGGGATAATCCGGACTTGCCCGTCGCCGGTGCGTGGGATCGAGGCTGAAAAGACACTCACGTCGCCGGTGCCGTTGTTGCGCGTGAACTGCAAGAAGAGGTGGCCGGGCAGCGCGGAGCAGACTACCTGCTGGTAGCTCCACTTGCCCTGGTTGAACTCCAGGCCGGCAAAACGGGCGCGCTCGCCGATGGTGGACTCCGCATCGGCCACCAGATCGCGATCCTGCTGGCTCATGCGGTCAGCAGGGCGAAACTCGAGCGAAGTAGCGGGCGTAGAGGCCTCGTCGCCGGGAAGAAAGGGCATGGGGCGCGGAGTGGCCTTGCGCACCCGGCTGGGCGCTGGCGGAGGAACGGAAAAGTCCTGATTCGACAGTGAGTCTGGCTGAGAACTCGGCTGAGGGAGCTGCTGAGCTTCGGCGGAGACACAAGTCAGGAAGATGGCACAAATCAGGAATAGAGCGGCAATGGCCGGGACGGCGGGGAGGATTCTGGAACGTTTCATGCTGCCCTCAGAGTACCACCGGTTGCGGTGGGCTACCCAAACGAGAGAGTGGAGAACGCAAAAAGCCAGACAGACAGAGACTGACTCTTTGCGTACGGAAGCGGATTGGGTGCACCCGCCCTTTGCCGGGATCGGGCGCGCCCAATGAATCATCGTGGTCAACCGAACTCTGCTACTTGTGGTGCCCCGCGGCGGGCTTGTGCGGAGCAGCCTTTTTCTCGGCCGGCACAATCGCGCCGTCACGCAGCACAATCTGCGCCGACTGATCCGTGGTGGCCGTGGCCGGAACCTGCGTGTAGGTGTCGTAGATTCCATCCAGTTCGGTCTTGGGCTGGAGGTTGAACTCGGAACCGGCGGCGGGAATCTCCTTTTCCTCCAGGGGCTTCTTCAGATGAACGATGAAGTCGGCATAAGGAGGATTGGCGTTGCGGGCGTCCTGGGTCACGGCCACCTTGATGACCGAAGCGGAGGCCTCGACGACAATTCCCGGAACCGGGGTAGCCTTGTCCTTCAGTACCGCCCAGAGCTTCTCGACGTCTTCCCTGGCGCCGTTAGCCAGGATGAACTCCGTGTCCTCCAGGTTCAGCGTGGTCAGGTTGGGAGTTTCGGCAACCACCTTGTGGGCGATCTCGGCAGGCGTGGCGGCGGGCGTAATCACCAGGGTTGCCGGGGGGAAGGTGGTGAGGGCAGCCTGGCTCTTGACCTCGTCGAGGCCCTTCAGGTTGCCGTGGTACTTCATGTAAAAATATTCGAGCGATTTTTCCACCGTGGGCTTATATGAGGCTGGAACAAAGTTCCATGCGCGCGCATAGAACCAGATCGCCTTCACCAGATCCTTGGCGCCGGGCTGGGTATAGGCCTGAGCCAGAAGGAGCGTGTCCTGCAACCCCGCGGCCTTGGTCTGATCGTCGGTATACAGCATCAATTCCGCCGTGTATTCAGCGACCGCGCTCTTGAAGTCCTTTTTGGAGACCGCGTCGTCGTAGGCGATGGCCGAATGAAAGACCGGATAGGTTGCGCCGGTCAGCTTTTTCCAGTCAGTGGCGGAGGTGTCGGCGGGCTTGGTGGCCGTCAGCCCCCGCTGGGCCAGCGCCGCGGCGTCATCGCAGGCCTGCGCGTCCTGGGTCTTGCCGCACTGGCCCTTCTTGATGAAGACCGAAATGAAGATGGCCTTCAGATTATTGGGGTCCAACTGGAGCAGGCGGCTGGCCGCGCTGAGCGTCTTGTCGGCGTCGCCCAGTCCTTGATAGGTGTCGATCAACTGGTCGAGAACCGCCGTCTTGACGACGCTCTGCGGATAGGTCTCGAGGAAACTCTCCAGGGCCGCAGCCTTGGCCGTTGGATCACTCTGCTGGGAGGCGGTTTGATAGCTGTTGAACTCGGCCGGATCCTTGATGGTGATCGAATCCTGGGCTCGCAGCATGGGCGCGAAAACGAGGCTGAGGCTCGCCAATGCCATCACGGACGCAAGGACTAACTTCTTCATTCAGTACTCCTGGAAATTAGAAAAAATGCTAATTGGAGATCAATGTTGTTCTAGCGCTCGCTCGCGGAATGTACAATCGCTTTCTGGGGCCGTTGAGCGCCGGGGAAGCGAGCAAAAGGGGCTACCCCGGTTTCCAATGCGGTAATAGCTGGATTATAGAAAGCACTTCCTCCGGTGACAAGCAAAGTTTTTGGATAAACGCATCATGCTGACGTTAGGGCTCCTTGACGTTCTGGCTCCGCGGTACACCGTTTGGACGCCGTAGCGGGGAAAATGTTGAACTCTGGAGCCAGAAAACAGTTGATGACTTCATAAAATTGGCGGACAGGCCAGGTGACGCCTTTTCTGTCTTTTATATAAGACATCGCCAATCCCTCCTCATTTTGGCCGTGGCGCCATGCGAAGCGCCCCGGCAACGGTTCTTGTTCTCATTGCAGCAGCCGCACCAGTTCAACCTGTTCGGCCAGAAAGGCGTCGTGGCCATGGGCGCTGCTCATCTCCCGGTAATCGGCCTGGACGCCAGCGGCGCGAATGGAATAGGCGAAGTCGCGCACGTCCTGCGGGGGAAAGAGCCAGTCGGAGCTGATGCCGACAAAGCTGAGGCGGGCGCGAATCCGGCCAAAGGCCTCGCCCGGCGAACTGTAGCCGCGTAGCGGGTCCCAGATGTCCATGGTGCGCAGAATCGCCAGGTAGGAGTTGGCGTCAAAGCGGTCGATGAACCGCTCTCCCTGGTGGTCCAGGTAGCCGGCAATGTCAAAGCGGCCGCCGATCAGCCCGCTGCTCTGACTGCTTCCCTGCCCGCCGATCAGCACGCCCTCCTGACCGTCCGGATTGGCTTCCGGCTGGCCCTCCTGATTACCCTCCGGCCCGGTTTCCCGATGGCCCACGCCCCAGGGATCCTCCCCGTTGCGGTTCGGCTTGCGGCCGAAACGTTCGTCAAACAACTCGGCGGACTTGTAGCTGATCATGCCGATCTGGCGCGCCAGCGCCAGCCCCTTGCGCGGCTGGCGCTGGGGCAGGTAATGGCCGCCCTTCCACTCCGGGTCGTGCTGAATGGCCTGGCGCTGCAAGTGATTGAGCGCCAAACCCATGGCCGAAAGTGGCGCCACGCCGATGATGACTGCGCGCTGGACGCGCTCCGGGTCGTAAATGGCCCAATCCAGCGCCTGCATTCCGCCGATGGAGCCGCCCAGAACCAGCCGCAGCCGCCGGACGCCGAGCGAATCCAGCAACTTGGCCTGCGCGCGCACATTGTCGCGGATGGAAATCAGCGGGAAATCCGGGCCGTAGACCTTGCCCGTCTCCGGGTCCACCGAACCGGGGCCGGTCGACCCGTAGCAGGAGCCGAGCATATTGATGCAAATGACAAAATCCTGTTCCAGCGAGAGCACGGCGCCGGGGGCGAAGATCTCCGGCCACCAGGAGCCCACCAGCGCCGAGCCGGTGAGCGCATGACAGACCAGCACGGCGTTATCCCGAGCCGCGTTCAGCCGGCCGTACACCGCATAATGCAGCGTAACGCCGGCCAAAGAACGGCCGCACTCCAGTTCCAGGCGCTCATCGAGGACGAAGTCGCCCTCGTAGGTAGGCGTCAGAACGGAGGTTGCGGGGGGCGAGATTCCTGTCCCGGCTCGGGATTCGGTCATAATACTCATTTTGCTACATTACACGCGGTTGTGCTCGCGCCGGTGAAGGCTTGTCCGTTGGCGACCTCGATGGCCTGGTCCAGATCGGCCAGAATATCGCGAATATCCTCGATGCCCACCGACAGCCGCACCAGCTCGGGAGTAACGCCTGTTCCTGCCTGCTCCTCCACCGTAAGCTGCAGGTGAGTGGTCGAGGCCGGGTGGATCACCAGCGACTTGGCGTCGCCGATGTTGGCCAGCAGCGAGAACAACTCGAGCGAATTAATCAGCTTTTTGCCCGCCTCATAGCCGCCCTTGATGCCAAAAGTGACCAGCCCGCCCTGCCCGTCGGGCAGATACTTCAGCGCCCGCTTGTAATAAGGGCTGGACTCCAGGCCGGGGTAGTTGACCCACTCCACGCCGGGATGCTGCTCCAGGTGCTTGGCCACGGCCAGCGCGTTTTGCGAGTGGCGTTCCAGGCGGAGATGCAGCGTCTCGACCCCTTGCAGCAGCAGGAAGGCGCTGAAGGGCGAGAGAGCCGCTCCGGTGTCGCGCAGCCCCTGTACCCGCGCTTTGAGGATGAAGGCCAAGGGACCAAAGGCCTCGGTGTAGGAAAGGCCGTGGTAGGAGGGGTCGGGTTCGACAAAGCTCTTGAAACGCCCGGAAGCCGCCCAGTCGAACTTGCCCGCATCCACGATGATGCCGCCGATGGTGGTGCCGTGGCCGCCCAGAAACTTGGTGGCCGAATTCAACACGATGTCCGCGCCCCACTCGATGGGCCGCACCACGGCCGGCGAGGCCGAGGTGTTATCGATCACCAGCGGCAGACCGTGCTCATGGGCGATCTTGGCCAGCGTCTCGATGTCCGCGACATCCAGCTTGGGGTTGCCCAAGGTCTCGGTGTAAATGGCCCGCGTCTTGTCGTTGATCAGCGCGCGCAGCCCGTCGAAGTCGTCCGCATCGACGAATTTGACGGTAATCCCCCACTTGGGAAGGGTGTAGTGAAAGAGGTTGTAGGTTCCGCCATAGAGCGAGGTGGTGGAGATGATCTCATCCCCAGCCGAGGCCAGCGTCGTCAAAGCCAGGGTTTCAGCCGCCTGCCCAGAGGCCGTGGCCAGCCCGGCAACTCCGCCTTCCAGAGCCGCCACCCGCTTCTCGAAGACGTCATTGGTGGGGTTCATGATGCGGGAATAAATGTTGCCGAACTCCTCCAATCCAAAGAGCCGTCCGGCATGACCGGCGTCATGGAAGACATAAGAAGTGGTCTGGTAGATGGGCACGGCGCGCGAACCCGTGGTTGGGTCGGGCACTTGACCAGCGTGGACGGCAAGAGTGGCAAACTGAAGCGGTTTCGATTCGGACACGGTCTTCTCCTTCAGATTACAGCGATCGGACTGGTGAATGCAGCGAAAACTGGAACGGGCAGAACCCGTCAAGCAAAACGGCCCGAATCCACTTGGGACTCGGGCCGGCAGGCTTCAGAATCGGTTGCGTTTAACGCATGGGCCGCTCAAGAGCCGCACGGACGGGTCCGCACTCCATGTGCATACACATGGCCATGACCGCAATTCCGCATTCCCTTGAGTTCAGCATTGGAATCAGTATCGGCTCTGGCCTGGGGGAAAGTCAAGGCCTATCGCCAGCTTGCTTACCCGCCATTCCGGCGGAAGCGAGGGCTACAGCGGTTCTCCAATGCAGATGAAACAAAACAAATTGGCGGTCTTCCCAGCGTTTGAGGGGAGTCTCAGCAACGGCCTCTTCCCCATTCGCTGTTCCCTACTCTTCCGGCTTCCAGACGAAGGCTCCGGGCTGCGGCAGGCCGATGTGGGCCAGTACGCGGCAGGCGAACTGGCGGGCCATCTCCATGGAATCGACCGGGTGGTTGTAAAAGGCCGGGATGCAGGGGAAGATCACCGCGCCGGCCTCGGCGGCGAGCGTCATGTTGCGCAGATGAATGCGGTTGAAGGGCGTCTCGCGCACGCAGAGAATCAGCGGACGGCGCTCCTTGAGGGTCACGTCGGCGGCGCGGGCAATCAGCGAGTTGGCCAGGCCCAGGGCGATGGCCGCCAGCGTCCCCATCGAGCAGGGCAGGACGATCATGCCGCCGGAGGGGTAGCTGCCACTGGCGATGGATGCGCCAATGTCGGCGTCGGCGAGTTGCACGGTTTTTGTGGGTGCCGAGCCGAGCAGCCTTTCGAGCAGATTGCCGCTGCTGGCAACTCCCAGTTCCTCGGCCAGTACGCGCAACGAGTTCTCCGAAGCCACAAAGTGGACTCGCGCCACGCGTTCGTCGGCCTCCAGCGCGCGCAGCAGCTCGCGGCCCAGGATCGCGCCCGATGCGCCGGTCAGTGCGACGGTGAGGTTCAATAAGCTCCGAGCCACTCGCTCCCAACTTTCTGACGCCAATGCCAAAGAATACTACGGCATCGAAATCTCCAGCCTACAACTCTCCCTGGCCTTTCCGTCTTCCGCGCAGATTTGCGAAAGGCTGGAATGACCGCGCCGTAGGCTCATGGTTGGTTAGCCCCGCGCTTCAGCGTGGGGTTTCCAGCGATTGAAATCGAATCGAGTCCCGTAGGGACGATGCCCGCCACATCACCCGAAGACGTAACGCTCGTCGTATTCGATTCCGCAGTTGCGCAGGAGAGTGACAAATTCCTGTTCAAAATCGCGTTTGCGGTGATGCTCTTCCTGGTTTTGAATGTACCCCTTCACGACCTCAACCTGTGAAGGACTAACGCTGAATGCCCCGTACCCTTCCTGCCAGGAAAAACCATCTCCCATCCACCGGGAAGCGCTTCCTTTGAGTTTCTGAACCGCATGGGCAAGAGAATTGGAGGCCGGCAAGACAAAGAGCAGATGAACGTGATTGGCCGTTCCGCCCGCGGCGATGAGCGAGAAGCCTTCGCCCCGCGCAATACCGCCCAGGTAGGCGTAGAGTTCGGCCGTACGGATTTCGGAAATGAGAGAGCGGCGCTCTTTGGTACTGAAGACACAATGAATGAAATTGTTCGCGTACGTATGCGCCATGGTGCACCGTCCCTACGGGACTCCCATTCTACAACCGCGATCTCCACCCCACCCCACGCTGAAGCGCGGGGCTAATTCACATTGCGCCTACGGCGCGGATTCCGGAACCTGCTTGCTACTCACCCAGCCGGGTGCCCCATCCTTGCGATGTCTTTGTTTTTGTCGCAAGGATGGGAGACAACGAACCAAATCTGACTACTCGCCCAAAACCCGCTTGAAGATCGCGTCCACATTGCCCAACTGGAGCGTGCAATCGAAGGTCTGGGCGAGTTTTTCTGGAGTTAGCAGCGCAGTAATCGCCGCATCCCGCGCTACTTCCTCGCGGAAGACCAGATCTTCCTTCCAGGAGCGCATGGCGTGGGACTGGACTAGCCTGTACGCGTCCTCGCGCAGCATTCCGGCCTCGGACAAGTCGAGCAGGAGCTGGCCGGAGAAGATCAGCCCGCCGGTCGATTCAAGGTTCTTCTTCATCCGCTCGGGATAAACCAGCAGGCGGTCAATCAGGTCGGTCGTCTTGGCCAGCATATAGTCGACCAGAATCGTCGAATCGGGGAAGATGACGCGCTCGACCGAGGAGTGCGAGATGTCCCGCTCGTGCCAGAGCGGAATGTCCTCGAAGGCCGCCTGGGCGTTGCCGCGCAGGACGCGCGCCAGGCCGCTGATCTGCTCCGAGGTGACCGGATTCTTCTTGTGGGGCATGGCCGAAGAGCCCTTCTGCTTCTCGCTGAAGTACTCCTGCGCCTCGCGCACCTCGGTCCGCTGCAGGTGGCGCACTTCGACGGCAATTTTGTCCAGAGTGCTGCCGATGATAGCCAGGGTCGAGATGTAGGCCGCATGGCGGTCGCGCTGGATGACCTGCGTGGCCACCAGCGCCGGTTTGAGGCCCAGACGGGCGCAAATCTTCTCTTCGTGCTCGGGCTTCAAATGGCCGAAGGTGCCCACGGCGCCGGAGAGCTTGCCGACGCGCATACCCTCGGCCGCCGCGTCGAAGCGGGCCAGATTGCGCTCCATCTCGGCAAACCAGTTGAGCAGCTTGAGGCCGAAGGTGGTCGGCTCGGCGTGAATGCCGTGGGTGCGGCCGATGGTGGGGGTGAGCTTGAACTCGACGGCCCGCCGCCGGAGCACGGCGATGAGCGCGGCCAGGCCGGAACGGATCAGCCCCGAGGCCTCCTTCACTTGCAGGGCCTGCGCCGTGTCCACAATGTCGTTCGAGGTCAGCCCGTAGTGCAGCCAGCGGGATTCGGCCTCCAGCCCCTGGGCTTTGAGGGTCTCGGCGACGGCGGTGGTGAAGGCGATGACGTCGTGCTTCACCTCGGCCTCGATGGCGTGGATGCGCTCGACGGAGAAGCTGGCCTTGGCGGCGATGGCCTCGGCGGCGGCGGCGGGAATCACGCCGTCCTCGGCCAGTATGGCGCTGGCCGCCGACTCGACCTGGAGCCAGCAGCGGAACTTGTTCTCATCGGTCCAGATGCGGCCCATCGCCGCGCGGGTATAGCGTTCGATCAACGGAAAACTCCTTGGCAAAGCCGCCTTCGGCGGCCCCGCGTACCCTCTCGATTGTACGGGAGCAGGCCCTCAGGCGCGAGGAAGGCCGGGTGCCCCATCTTCGCCGCGTTTTTGTTCTTGCGGCTAAGGTGGGAAGCCTCAGACCTTGAAGACTTTTCTCAGGCGCGAGGAAGGCCCAGACGCTGGTGCAACTCATCGACCAGCAGCCCACGGCCGGGAATGTAGGGCTGGAACCACTCGCCGTCGATCACCAGTTGCGGAATGGCCCGCTTGCCGACGCGGCGCACCAACTCGGCCGAGGCCACGCGGTCATGGTCCACGTCGATCTCCGTGTACTCGACGCCGTGAGAATCGAGAAACTTCCTGGCCGCCCGGCAATCGCCGCACCAGGAGACTGCGTACATTTGCACTTTCATGGGGGTAGTTTACCGCTTGTCCGCCGTCCCATCGGGGGCAATGGCGCAAAGCTACCGCTCCCGCCGTTCGCGAAAGAAGCCGCGCAGCAGTTCGGCCGCTTCATCGGCCAGAATTCCCCGCTCGACGGCCATTTGATGGTTGAGCTGGGGGTGGTTGAGGACCGCGAGCACCGAACCGCAAGCGCCCGCCTTGGGGTCGGCGGCGGCATAGACCAGCCGGTCGAGGCGCGCATGAATCATTGCCCCGGCGCACATGGCGCAGGGCTCCAGCGTCACATAAAGCGTGCAACCCGGCAGCCGGTAGTTTCCCAGGGCCGTGGCGGCCGCGCGCAGTGCCACGATCTCCGCGTGGGCCGTGGGGTCCAAGTCGCGCAAGACGCGATTCTGCCCGCGCGCCACGATTTCGGCTCCGTCCGCACCCTCGGAGACCACCACCGCGCCAATCGGCACTTCGCCAGCCGCGGCGGCCAGGCGGGCTTCATCGAGCGCGGCTTGCATGAAGGCGAGGTCGGATTGCACAGCTTCGCGGTCGTCGATCATGGTTTCGATGGTAATGCCGCCGGCTGCTGCTGGGTCATGCAGTGCAGCGTGCCCAGACCCCAGACGAGATCGACCGAGTGAATGCCGATGACCTCCCGGCCGGGAAAAACCTCCGCTAAAATGTTCAGCGCCACGCGGTCGTGAGGATCGTGAAAGGTGGGGACTAGAACTAAATTATTGGCGATGTAGAAGTTGGCGTAGCTTGCCGGCAGGCGCTGGCCGCGAAAAATGACCGGACGGGGCAGCGGCAATTCGACCAGGTCGAAGGGCTTGCCGTCGCGGGTGCGGGCGGCTTTGAGGCGCGCAAGGTTTTCGGCCAGGGGAGCGTGGTTGGGGTCGCTCGCGTCCGGCTCGACGGCGGCGACAATGGTCGTGGGCCCGACAAAACGGGCGATGTCGTCGATGTGACCGTGGGTGTCGTCGCCCGCGATGCCGCGGCCGAGCCAGATGGCATGGTCGATGCCGAGAAAATCTGAAAAAGCCTGCTCCAATTGGGCGCGGCTCACTCCCGGATTGCGCTGCTGAATCTCGCTCAGCAGGCACTCCTCGGTGGTCAGCAGCAGCCCCGCGCCGTTGGTGTCGATGGAGCCGCCTTCGAGAACTAATCGCTGTGAGGCTCCATCCGCCAGCCGAACTGCGGGCTCCCAAGCGGGCAGGCCAAGCAGCTCCGCCACGCGGGCAGGAATCCGGTCGTCGAGCTGCCAGTCGGAATACTTTGCCCAGGCGTTGAAGCGCCAATCGGTGATCGCAACCTGGCCGCTGGTGTTTTTGATGAAGATCGGCCCGGAGTCGCGCGTCCATCCCCGGTTGGTCGGCCACAGGTGAAAGCTGACCCGATCGAGATTCGCCCCGGCGCGGCGCAAAACGCTCGCGGCGCGCTCTTCGGCCTTGGCGTTCTCAACGAGAAAATGCACCTGTTCGTGCGCCGCGAGCAGGCGGACGATCTCGGCGTAGAGCCAGGGAATGGTCTGGAATTTGCCCGGCCAGTCCTCGGGATTGTGTGGCCAGGCCAGCCAGGTGGCCTGGTGCGGCTCCCACTCGGCGGGCATGCGGTAGCCCAGTTTACGTGGCGTTTCATTCATCATGGATTTCGAAGGAGACCTCTGGACAATCTCTTATTGTGGCTCTTATTGTGGAGCCAACATTCCCTCAGGGGCTAAAGCCCGCGCCGATTTTGCTGGATTTATGTACGGGCTAAAGCCCGTACCCTTCAAAACAGCTACTTCTCCAGAAGTTCCTAACTCTACTTGGGATCTCCGTCGGCCGTCCAGGAGTTTACCGGGTCTAGGAATCGGCTGGTGATCGGCGCGTAGGCGTCGATGCGGCGGTCGCGCAGAAAAGGCCAGTTGCGGCGGGTTTCCTCGATCAGGCCGAGGTCGATCTCGCCCAGTAGAATCTCCTCGGCGTCGTGCGAGGCCTTAACGAGGATGCGGCCAAACGGGTCGGCCAGAAAACTGCCGCCCCAGAACTCAATTCCCTGCCCCGCGCTGGCATCGGAGGGGCGATGGCCCTTTGCAAGGCCGTGCTCCAATTTGGCGGCGCAGTGCGGCAATTTGACCTCGCCGTGCGCCAATTTCACCTCGCCGTGCTCGATGCCAACGCGGTTGACGCTGGCCACGTAAACCCCGTTGGCGATGGCGTGGGCGCGCTGAATGGTCTGCCAGGCCGCGTACTGCGCCGCCCCAAACTCATCTTTTTCAGCCGGATGCCAGCCAATCGCGGTGGGATAGAAGATTGCCTCGGCGCCTTTCAGAGCGGTCAGCCGTGCGGCCTCGGGGTACCACTGATCCCAGCAGACCAGCGTGCCCACGCGGCCAAAGGCTGTATCGACAGCCTGAAAGCCCAGATCGCCGGGCGCAAAATAGTACTTTTCATAGAAGAGCGGGTCGTCGGGAATGTGCATCTTGCGATAAACTCCGGCGATGGCTCCATCGGCATTCAAGGTGACGGCCGTGTTGTGATAAAGCCCCGGCGCGCGGCGCTCAAAGAGCGAGGCGACGATGGCCACCCGCAGCTCGCGGGCTACCTCGGCCAGCCGCGCTGTCGAAGGCCCTGGAATCGGCTCGGCCAGGTCGAAGAGGCGCAGATCCTCGCGCTGGCAGAAGTACTGGGTGCGGAAAAGCTCCGGCAGGCAGACGATGTTCGCGCCCAGCCGCGCCGCCTCGCGGATGTGGCCAAGCGCGGCGGCGAAGTTGGCCTCCGGGTCGGCGCTCATGCGCATCTGCACCAGCCCGACATTGTATTTGCGCGTCTTTGCCATAAGATGCCGGCTTCCCTCTTCGTAAACAGACTCTGGCTTGCGAACGAACTCTGATCAAGGTTTATGGTTTCCCACCCTGGCCGCAAAAACAAAAACGCGGCAAGAGTGGGGAACCCAACTTCCGTATGAAAAACCGACTTCCGTACAAAACTTACTACGCAACGGCGAAAACTTACCACATAGCGACGGCAAGGCCAACCCCGGCCCAGCGGGGTTGGCCTCCATGGCCCGCTGAATGCAATTCCTACTCTGCCAGAATCAGCACGGCGGCGGCAATCGTCGTGGTCCAGAGCCCGCGCTTGTCGCCCATCGCCGATTGCGTCACGTTGCTGGTGCGTACAATTTTATTCGAGATGCGGTAGATCTCCTTCTTTTCGTCCCAGCTTTTGTCCGGATCGAAGTCCACGTCCAGGGTGGTGGCCAGCATCTCGGCGGCCAGTTCCTCGGCGTACTCGCCGGCCTGCTCCTCGGTCTCGCCGAAGCTGTGGTGCTCGCTCAGGTAGCCGTAGGTGTTTTTATCCGCGGGAATGGCGACGCCGATGCTCGACACCAGCAGCCGGTGCGGCTCGCGCGTCGAGTTTTCCGCGATCACCGCAAAAACCACCTCGCCGGGATTCAGATAGGTGAGCCCTTCCTTGCGGGTCAGCATCTTGCATTGCGGCGGAAAGATGGAAGAAACGCGCACCAGATTCTGCGAGGCAATGCCCGCATCCCGAAGCGCCAGCTCAAAGGAGGTCAAACGCTCCTTGTGTTTGCCTACGCCCTTGGTGAAAAACAGCTTCTTCGGGACCATGCTTTTTCCCAATTTCTATGTGTCCTCCGTGATTTGAAGATTATGGCTTTTTTAAAGTGTGCCCGCATGAGTTTATCGCATCCAGAGGGGTGAATACAGCTTTGGCGGCGATTTCATCGCAGCTTTACACAGAACGGCCGCGTCCCTGGCCGGAGAGTGGTCCGCCCGGCTCCCATTCCGGGCACGCTAAAAGCTTTTAAAGCAACTTTTTGCCGCGGGCCGCGTTTAAAAGAGCATGAAGAAATTGCAGTGGGTGGGAATTTGCATTTTAAGCGCGGGCGTGGGCAGCCTCACGGCGCTGGCGCAGGCGCCCGTCGAAAACCAAAGCCCGGCGGCGGCTATATCGGCCGATTCCGAGGCAAGCTCCGAGCCCACCGCGGTGGTTCTGGAGTGGACGCCTCCGGCCTTGGAGCAATTGAACGCACAGGCCACGAGCAAATCCAGCTTCACGCTGGACCGGACGATGCTCGCCGCGGCCTCCAGCCTGCTTTCGGACGCGGACCCTGAGACCCGTCAGGCCATCGGCAAGCTGGATGGCGTCAGCGTGCACCTGCTGCGCTTCGGCCCGGCAGGCGCGGCGGACCCGGCAGAGGTGGAGGCCGTCCGCGAGGCTTATCACCAGCGCGGCTGGAAGCACATGGTGAGCACCACCGGCGCCGGCGGCCCGCTGCACAATGGAGCAAACGGAACAACCGACCTCTGGCTGACCCTGGACGGCGTGAATGTGCGCGGCGCGGTGCTGCTGGCGGAGACTCCCCGGAGCCTCGTGCTGGTGACCCTGAAGGGCGACTTGAGTCCCATCGACCTGCTCCACCTGCGCGGCCACTTCGGGATTCCAAGATTCGAGGGAGACGGCTTCAAGGCGGCCAGGGAGCAGTAGCCGCGGAACCACTCTGGCCCTTCACTGCAACCGCTGAATCGCCGGTGGCAACCTCCTGCTCCGATTACACTGGAGGAAGAGGTGCTCCAAAGCCGATGCAAGCCACCTATAACGGTCTGGAACTGCCGCAGGACGGCCAGCCTATCGAGTACAAAAACGGGCAATTCGAGGTGCCCGATAACCCCATTATTCCTTTCATCGAGGGCGACGGCACGGGGCGCGACATCTGGAAGGCCGCGCGGCGGGTCTTCGACGCGGCGGTGGAAAAAGCTTACGGCGGCCGGCGGGCCATTCGCTGGTTTGAGATCTTCGCCGGCGAAAAAGCCTTCCGCCAGTTCAACTCCTGGCTGCCCGACGATTCGGTGGCCGCGGCGCGCGACCTGCGCATCTCCATCAAAGGACCGCTGACGACGCCGGTCGGCGGCGGCATCCGCTCGCTCAACGTAGCCCTGCGCCAATTGCTCGACCTCTACGCCTGCGTGCGGCCGGTGAAGTACTACCAGGGCGTCCCCAGCCCGGTAAAGCATCCGGAGAAGATGGACATTGTGATCTTCCGCGAGAATACCGAGGACGTGTACGCGGGCATCGAGTTCCAGGAGGGCTCGGCGGAGGCCGCCCGGCTGATCTCCTTCCTGAACGACGATCTGCTGTCCAAAACCAGTAAAAAAGTGCGCGCTGACTCCGGCGTGGGCATCAAGCCAATCTCCATCTTCGGCTCGAAGCGGCTGGTGCGCTACGCCATCAAATTCGCTCTGGAGACGGGGCGCAAGAGCGTCACGCTGGTCCACAAGGGCAACATTCAAAAGTTCACCGAGGGCGCCTTCCGCCAGTGGGGCTACGAGGTTGCGACCGGGGAGTTCCGCGCCGAGACCGTCACCGAGCGCGAGAGCTGGATTCTGGGCAACCTCGACGCTCACCCCGGCCTGACGGTGGAAGAAAACGCCGCGCTGATCGAGCCCGGCCTGGAGTTCGCCTCCGCCGATTTCCGCGATTCCATTTATGCAGAGGTCAAGGCGGTGCTCGACGCGATCGGCCAGACCCACGGCCACGGCGCCTGGAAGTCGAAACTGCTCATCAACGACCGCATCGCCGACTCGATCTTCCAGCAGATCATCATCCGGCCCGAGGCGCACAGTGTGCTGGCCACCACCAACCTCAACGGCGACTACATCTCCGACGCGGCGGCGGCGCAGGTGGGCGGCCTGGGCATTGCGCCCGGCGCCAACATCGGCGACGGCTACGCCATCTTCGAGGCCACGCACGGCACCGCCCCAAAGTACGCCGACAAGGACATGATCAACCCCGGCTCGGTAATCCTCTCGGGCGTGATGCTGCTGGATTTCATCGGTTGGAAGGAAGCTGCCCAGCTGATCGAACAGGGGCTCGAAAAGACGATTTTGCAGAAATTCGTCACCTACGACTTCGAACGCCAGACCGCCGGCGCCACCAAGGTGGGCACCACCGAGTTCGCCACCCGCATCATCGGCAATCTGTAAAAGCAGGGACTAAGGGACTAGGGACTGAGGGACTAGGGACTGAGGGACTAGGGCTCGGTTTTGAAAGGGCACGGCTTTAGCCGTGCCGCAGGTTACCCAGATTGAGGGTGGGCTTTAGCCCCTGAGGGACGGGGTTTTCCAGTCTACTGTGGAACAAATCATCCCGCAGGGGCTAAAGCCATAATGCTTTTGCGAACTTTTTCGGCACGACTAAAGTCGTGCCCTTTCAAAACACGATTTGATTTGAGTTTCCTGAAGAGCGGAATCGAGAACCATCAAGGAGAAGATTTTTCATGCGCAAGAAAGTCAGCATTATAGGTGCAGGCAACGTCGGCTCAACGGCCGCGCACTGGATCATGGCCAAGGAGCTGGCCGATGTGGTGTTGATCGACGTGGTCGACGGAGCGCCCCAGGGCAAGGCGCTGGATATGCTGCAGGCTCTTCCCATCGAAAAATCCGACGTGCACATTACCGGCTCCAGCGACTACGCCGCCACCGCCAACAGCGACATTGTGATCATCACCGCCGGCCTGGCCCGCAAGCCCGGCATGAGCCGCGACGACCTGCTGAACACCAATTTCAAGATCATGGCCACGGTGATCGAGAAGGTGGTCGCGTACTCGCCTGAGTCGATTCTGATCGTGGTCTCGAATCCGCTGGACGCCATGGTGCAGGCCGCTTACCGCCTCTCCGGCTTCAATCGCGAACGGGTTCTGGGCATGGCCGGCGTCCTCGACGCGGGCCGCTTTCGCAGCTTCATCGCGGCGGAACTGGACGTGAGCGTGGAAAACGTACACTCCTTTACCCTCGGTGGCCACGGCGACACCATGGTCCCGATGGTTCGCTACACCACCGTGGCCGGCATTCCGATCACCGAACTGCTTTCCAAGGAGCGCATCGACGCCATGGTGCAGCGCACTCGCGTCGGCGGCGCGGAGATCGTGAAGCAGTTGAAGACCGGCAGCGCCTACTACGCGCCCTCAGCGGCGGCCGTCGAGATGGCCGAGGCGATTCTCAAGGACAAGAAGAAGATTCTGCCCTGCGCGGCCTACCTGGAGGGTGAGTACGGCATCAACGGCTACTGCATCGGCGTGCCCTGCAAACTGGGCGCCGCTGGCCTGGAGCATATTATCGAGATCAAGCTCACCGACGAGGAAGACGCCGCCCTCAAAAGAAGCGTCGCGGCCGTCAAGGAACTCTGCGACATCATCGGCGTGTAGAGCATTTTCGGAATACACGGAGACTTTTTAGAGCAGTGAGAGGTGGCTTTTTCTTGAGAAAAAGCCACTTGGCATCGTGCTTTCGGTCTACACCAATTCCGAAAATGCTATAGCGCCCCACGCCTTAGCGATCAAGCTCAGGGCGCCCCAGAACCTGCCTTGAGCTTGTCGGGGATTCTTGATTTTGAGAACCGCGATTCAGCCCGTCTGTTGCAGGGGTGAGAAGCCAGGCAGCCCTACTGCTTCACAAACTCCACGACCTTGGGTCCGATCTGGACGGCGCACTGGATGGGAGCCAGGTGGCCACAGCCGGGGAAGACCTCCAATTCGGATTGTGGCGCCAGACGGTGCATCCTCTCACCCTGGCTGAGCGGGGTGAGCCGGTCCTCGGCGCCCCATACGATCAGCACCGGCATCTTGAGCCCCGGAAGCAGCTTGTCGGTGGTGTCCTGGCCGGTGATCATCGCATCGACCGAGCGGTGAATCACCCAGGCTTCCTTTTTTGACACGCGCAGAATGTCCCGCGCGATGAAGCCCGGCACCTTGGGGGGATAGGGCATCAGCAGCGCTTCCAGTTGGTTGAGTTCGGCGGGCGTGGCCGGCGTAAACAGCCGCATATCCCAGGCTGGCTTCTCGTAAACGCCGGCCGAGTCAAACAGCATCAGCTGCCTGACCCGCTCTGGATGGTCGCTGGCGACCCGCTGCACGATCCAGCCGCCCATCGACCAGCCGCCCAGGTCCACCTGATGCAACCCCAGCGCATCGAGAAAGCCCACCACCGCCTCAGCCTCATCATGCATCGAGTAGGAAAAGTCCGCAGGCTGCTCGCTGCGACCGTAGCCGGGCAGATCGGGAAGATAGACGCGAAAACCGGCCTTCGCCAGATAGGGGGCCAGGTTCCGCCAGTCCTCGGCTCGTCCGCCCAGCCCATGCACCAGCACCACCACCGGCCCACCGGCTGGCCCCATTGCAAGGTAATGCATGCTATGGCCCGCGACCTGAACCGAGTGGTTTTCCACGCCCGAAATGCGCTCCCGCACGTACAACGCCTCATTGAAGTAGCTGACCGGCCGCGCCCAGAAGCCAAACGCAGCAACCACTACCAGCACACCCGCAACCCACCACAGCCTCTTGATCGCTTTCACCCGCCCTCTCGCATTTCGTTTCTCAAGGCCCGCGCCCACGCCCATCGCCGACGCCCAAGGAAACTCTCTCCGCACGATTCTCCGAATGCCGTAACCCCTCTTACGATAGCCCCCCCGCCGCCCATCCACGCAACACAAGTCTACAGGCCGTGCGTCTTTCTCCTCGGCGTATTATCAAAGACGAAAGGGATAAGAGAATGGCGGAATTCACATTGCGTGTCGATGGAATGCACTGCGGCTCCTGCGTTCGTCGCGTCAGTCAGGCCTTGGCGGCCATCGAGGGGCTGAAGGTCGGCGAAGTGAGCCTCGGTGAGGCGCGGTTTACCTCCAACCTCGACCCGGTTCCCGTCGAACAGGCCCTCGCCGCTTTGGCCAAGGCTGGTTTTAGGGCTCATTTGGAAGCGTAATTCAGCCCATGGCCCCCTCCGCGACAGAATCCCTCACGCTGCCCGTGCTGGGGATGAGTTGCGCCTCCTGCCAGCATCATGTAGAAACAGCGCTGCGGGAAGCCGTGGGAGTGGAATCGGCGCGCGTCGACCTGATGGCCCATCGCGCCAGCATTGTCTTCGATCCGGCGCGGATCGCCCCAGCGCAACTGGTCGAAGCCATTCGCGCCGCCGGTTACGACGCCGTTCTTCCCCGCCCCGGCGCTTCTACGGAAACCCCCTCCAACTCCCTCGAGGCCGGAGCTGAACGCAAGGCCTTGGCTGCGCTTATCGCCGGAGCGGCGGCGATGCTGCTGGGGATGCCGCTGGGAACCTCGCAAAAAATGGGCGCGCTGGACCACGCGCTGATGCGCCTGCTGCCCTGGCTCTTTGCGCTGCCGCCGGAGCTGCTGCGCTGGTTCCTGCTCCTTCTTACCGCCGCGATCATGGTCTGGGCGGGACGTGGAATTTACCTGAGCGCGGCGCGCGGCCTGCGCCACGGCACCACGAATATGAACACGCTGGTCAGCCTGGGAACCGGCGTGGCCTTTCTCTACTCCGCTTACGCCACCCTCTGGCCCGCGCCGGACCGCCAGGTTTATTTTGACGCGGTTCTGCTGATTCTAGGCTTTCTACTGCTGGGCAAGGCGCTGGAGGCGCGTGCCAAACGCCGCGCCCTGGCCGCCCTCGATGCGCTCTTCCGGCTGAAGCCGGCCACCGCCCGCCGCATCCGAGACGGCGTGGAAGCAGTTGTTCCCCTCGAAGAGATTCAGCCGGGGGACAGTGTCCTGGTGCTGCCGGGGGAGCGCTTCCCGGTGGACGCGACGATTATCGAGGGTCGCACCACCGTGGACGAGTCGATGCTGACCGGCGAATCCACGCCGCTCGACCGCGAAGTTGGCGGCCGCGTTCTGGCCGGTTCGCTGAACTACGACGGCGCCGTAACCTGCCGGGCGGAGTCGCTGGGCGAGGCCACCCTGCTGGCGCAGATTACCCGCATGGTCGCTCAGGCGCAGGGCTCGCGCGCGCCCATGGAGCGGCTGGCCGACCGCGCCAGTTCCATCTTCGTGCCCGTGGTGCTGGCGCTGGCCGTGCTGACCTTCGCGATCTGGCTCACGGCCACCGCTTCGCTGCAAATGGCCCTGGCCGCGACCGTTGCCGTGCTGGTCGTCGCATGCCCCTGCGCCATGGGACTGGCCGTGCCCGCCGCGCTGACCGTGGCCGTGGGACGCGGCGCTCAGCTGGGCGTGCTCTTCAAAGGCGGCGAGGCGCTGGAACGGCTGGTGCACCTGGACGTGATCGTGCTCGACAAGACCGGAACGCTGACCGTGGGCCGGCCAGTGCTGGAGGCCGTTCATCTGCTGAGACCGGCGGCGGAAAATTCCGATTCTGAGCAAGATTCGGGCTTGAATCCCCGCATAAATTCCGGAAAATCAGCGGGAACTTTAGCCTCGGACAAACTTTCCCAGGAAATTCCGGCGGCTATTCTTCATTTTTCCGCGGTTGCGACGGGCCGCGGCCGCGCCGAAGACGATCTGCTGCGCCTGGCAGCTGCCGCCGAGGAGCGATCGAACCATCCGCTGGCCCACGCCATTGTGGACGAGGCGAAACAGCGCGGATTGAGTTGGCCGCCCGCCGAAGAGGTGCAGATTCTGCCCGGCCGCGGCCTCACCGCCAAGGTCGAAGGCCACGACTGCCTGCTGGGCAACGAAGCGCTCTTCCAGGAGTTCTTCATTCCGCTGCCAGAGGGGATTGCGCCGCCGAAGCCGGGCGTGACCCGGCTGTGGATGGCCCTGGATCGCGTCGCTGCTGGCTGCTTTGATGCCCGCGACGCCCTGCGCCCCGATGCGGCCGGGGCCGTGGCCGCGCTGCGAGCAACCGGCCTGCGCGTGCTGATGCTGACCGGCGACTCAGCAGCAGCAGCCGCGCCCATCGCCCGGCAGGCGGGCATTGCCGGGATTGAAGCCGGGGCCACCAACGACAGGTCTTCGTCGTTGGGGATTGAAGCCGGGGCCCCCAGCGACGGGTCTTCACCGCTGGAGTGGGAGGCAGGCCTCGACCCGGCCGGCAAACTGGCTCGCATTCGCGCCCTGCAACAGAGTGGCCTGCGCGTGGCCATGGTAGGCGACGGCATCAACGACGCGGCCGCCCTGGCCCAGGCCGACGCGGGCATTGCCATGGGCACCGGAGCCGATCTGGCCCAGGAGGCCGGCGACGTGCTGCTCCTGCGCGCTCAGCCTGCGGACATTCCCGCCGCGATTGATCTCGCCCGCTCGACCCTGCGCATCATGCGCCAGAACCTCGCCTGGGCCGCCGGCTACAACCTGCTCGGCATTCCCCTGGCCGCGGGCGCGTTTTACCCGCATTTTCACATTCTGCTCAGCCCCTGGCTGGCCGCGGCGGCCATGGCGCTCAGTTCGGTCAGCGTTCTGGCCAACAGCCTGCGCCTGCGCGGCTGGGCACCTGCGGTGCGGCAAACGCTCGGCACCTGCGGTGCGGCAGACGCTCGCTCTGCGCTCGCAAAATTGAGATAATTCCCTCGTGCAGAGAACGCATTGGTACTCAGACCATGTGATTTGGTAATACCTGTTCCATGCCTGGTGCGGGTCTGGAGACCCGCACGACAGCCGCGCTGGAGAGCGGCGCTACATTCCGGCGATAACTAAATCACGCAGTCACGGTACTAGGATGGCGCCCAATGCGACCAGCGGCGCACAAAACGCCCCGGCACGATAAACTAACCGCAGAGCCTGACCGTGCGCATCCTGACCCGCTACATCCTCGGCGAAATTCTCTCCCACGCGCTGATCGGATGCGTGATCTTCACCTTCATTCTCTTCATGAAGGAGTTGCCCCGCATTCTGGAGATGGTGGTCCGCAACAGTTCCTCCTTCACCAGCGTCGTGCAGATTGTCCTCTTCACCCTGCCCAATTTTTTCATGGTCACCATTCCCATGGCGGTGCTGGTGGGTGTGCTGCTGGGCTTGAGCCGCCTGGCCGCCGACAGCGAGATCATTGCCATGCGCGCCTCCAGTATGGGCATTGGCTACTTTGTGCGCGTGGCCTCCATCGCGGCCTTCGGCGGCACGCTGCTGGGGCTCGCCAACTCCCTTTATCTGGCCCCGCGCGCCAACCGGGCCATTCTGATGATGGACAAGACCCTGGCCATGCAGGCCTCCTACGAGATTGAGCCCCGCGTCTTCGACGAGGATTTCCGCAACTTCGTCCTCTACGTGCAGGATGTGCGCTCGGGAACCGGCGCGGCCAACTGGCGCCAGGTCTTCATGGCCGACACCACCGAATCCGCCAATCCGCAGATCACCACCGCGGCCTCGGCCACCGTGGCCGGCGGTTCCGGCCAGGAGCTGCTCATGCGGCTGCGCGACGGCGCGCGCCATGAGACAGTGGCCGGCCAGCCGCAGCAGTACAACATCTCCACCTTCGACTTTACCGATCTGCCCCTGGCCGCCAGCCAGCAAAGCGGGACCCACCTGGGGCGCATGGACACCGACATCTACGCCATGCCCATGAGCGAGCTGCGGAGACGCAGCCATTTGCCCGGCGGCAAGCGATTTCTCATCGAGATGCACAAGCGCTTCGCCTACCCGGCGGCCTGCCTGGTGCTGATGCTGGTGGGCGTTCCGCTGGGCGTAACCTCGCGGCGTGGCGGCAAGAGCTTCGCCTGGGTCTTCACCATCCTGCTGGTCTTCGTCTATTACCTGCTCTCCTCGACTGGCATTGCGCTGGGCAAGCAGAACTGGATTTCAGCATTTTTTGCCGTATGGTCGGCCAACCTGATCTTCGCCTCTGGCGGCCTCTTCCTGCTGTGGGAGATGGCCACGGGCGGCCGCGTTCTGAGCGCCATCGCCAGTTGGACCCTGCGCGCTCCCAAGCTTCAATCCATCCTGCCAGCCAAGCCCCACGCCGCCGCGCACAATGGCCTGTGGAGCAGGCTGCAACCGCGTTCGCAGCACGCCGCGGCCCGCGGCGTCTTCCCCCGCATCCTCGATGCGTACGTGGTGCGCGAATTCCTCAACATTTTCTCTCTGGTTCTGGCCGGTTTTGTGATGCTGATGCTGGTTTTCACCTTTTTTGAGCTGATCGGCGACATTCTGCGCAACCATATTGCGCTCTCCCTGATCGGCGACTACCTGATCAACCTGGGTCCCAGCATGATCTATCAGATCACCCCGCTGGCCGTGCTGATTGCTGTGCTGGTCATCTTCGGCGTGCTCAATCGCAACTCGGAGATCATCGCCATGAAGGCCACCGGAGTAAGCCTTTACCGGCTGGTGGTTCCCATCGTCTCCATCGCCACCCTTCTGGCCCTCGGGCTGTTTCTCTTCGACCAGTTCTATCTGCCCCAGGCCAACCGCCGGCAGGAGGCGCTGCACAACGTCATCAAGGGCCGCCCGCCGCAGACCGTCCTGCACCCGGAAGAGAATTGGATCTTCGGCCAGCCGCGCGCGGGCGAGCCGGGCCGCATCTTCTACTACCAGTTCTTCGATCCCGACCGCAACCAGTTCGCCAATCTCTCCCTTTTCGAGTTTGACCCCTCCACCTTTGCGCTTTCGCGGCGCATCTTCGCCGCCCGCGCGGTCTGGAACCCCGCAAACGGCTCCTGGCTCTTTCTGAACGGCTGGCAGCGCGACTTTACGGGCGCCGACGTCACCGCATTCAACGCATTCCAGCAAACCACCTTCTCGGAGATTCACGAGGAGCCCGGCTACTTCAAAAAGGAGAGCCTGCAGGCGCAGGAGATGAACTTCGGCCAACTGGACCGCTACATTGGCGACCTCGGCCAGAGCGGCTTCGACACCGTGAAGCTGCGCGTCGCCCTCTGGCACAAGCTCGCCTACCCCTGCGCCACCGTCATCATGGCCGTGCTGGCCATTCCTTTCGCGCTCTCAATGGGCCGCCGCGGCTCTCTCACCGGCATCGCCGTGGCCATCGCCGTGGCGCTGGCCTACTGGGTCGTCGATGGCCTCTTTGGCGCCATGGGTAATGTAAACTACCTGCCCGCCCCGCTGGCCGCCTGGGCCGCGGATGTGCTCTTCGGCCTGGTGGGCGGCTACCTGCTGCTCAGAACGCCGACCTAAGAATTTGCCTAAAACTCGATTTTGAGTGAAGGGTATGGGCTTTAGTGGAGGGTACAGGCTTTAGCCTGTACATCATCAAAGGCAGAAATGAATGAGGGCTTTAGCCCCCGAGGGGGGGGGACTATTTGCATTCCCTCAGCGGCTAAAGCCGACAATTGAATCCAACTCTCAACGGACGGGCTAAAGCCCATCCCCTTCAAAACTCATGGTATTTTACAGCTTCTAAGACGATTTAATCGCTTTCGCCTGCTTCCGCGAGGCCATGGCGTCGAGCGTATAGATCAATCCCTTGAGCGAGGCCTTTGCGTCCGCATCGGCAAATAAGAATTCCAGCCCCACGCCTTTACCGGGCCGCACATCCATGACGCGCGCAAAGGTTCGATAATAATTGTCGTTCACCATGAAACGAAGATTCACCAGCGTGGATGGCTCCAGATGCAGGCAGGCTCTGGTCATGATGTAGCAGCCGATCTCGCTGATGTCCCGGACCGTTCCGCGAAACAGGCACTCGGCCTGAAGGACGATGGACTCGGCAACTCCGTCGCAAACGAAGCGTTTGCGACGCCGGCGCTCCTGATTCGTGGGCCTTTGGCCGCCCTTCGTTTCATCTTCCCGGCTTGTCGTTTCATCGGCGACTCGATAGGCCAAATCCGTAACCTTTGCATGATGAAGATTTGTGTAGAGAACAGACCACTACCCTTTCCATCGGCAATCTTCCCCCGCACTTAACCTGCGGCGCAGGCGGCCAGAAGTACTTTTGTGCGCTGGCGCCTTCCATCGGCCCCGTGACCGCGCATGGCGCCCTGGTGCTTCCACCCACGTACAATAAGCCCCGCCCCCGTACAATAAAACCATGTTCCGCGATCTCGCCCCCCTCTTCGGTTATATGCGCCGCTACCGCTGGAGATACCTGTGGGGCACACTCGCCTGCATCTCGGCCAACGCCATCTGGGTGCTCTTTCCCCAGATCATCCAGAGAGCCATCGACGAGATGGGCCACGGCATCAGCCATCGAAGAATCCTGCTCTTCGCCGGCCTTCTGATCGCCATCTCCCTGGTCAAAGGCGTTTTTCTCTACTCCCAGCGCTGGATTCTCATCGGCATCTCGCGCGACATCGAGTTCGACCTGCGCAACGACCTCTTCCGCAAGCTGGAACTCCAGGATACGGATTTTTATCAGCGCTATCGCACCGGCGACATCATGGCCCGGCTGACCAACGACTTGAATGCCGTGCGGATGCTGCTCGGCCCAGCCCTGATGTACAGCGCCAACACAGCTTTTTTCACCATCGGCGCGCTGTTTTTCCTCTTGCGCATCAGCCCCTGGCTAACCCTGGTGGCCTGGGCGCCGATGCCGTTGGCCAGCATTCTGGTGCAGTACTTCGGCAGCCGGATTCACGACCGCTTCGAGCGCATCCAGGCCAGCTTCTCCGAGATCAGCGCCCAGGCCCAGGAAAACTACTCCGGCGCCCGGCTGGTGCGCGCCTTTGCCCGCGAGGAGTCCGAAATCAGCCTCTTCGAGCGGCTCAATCGCCAGTACATCGCCCGATCCCTCCGGCTGGTTCAACTGATGGGAATGTTGTGGCCTTCGCTTGAGTTCATTCTGGGCATTGCGATGGTGATCACTCTCTTGGCCGGCGGCCACCTGGTGCTCTCCCACCAGATCAGCGTGGGGCAGTTCGTGGCCTTCAACACTTACATGGTCCTGCTCACCTGGCCGATTATCGCGGTGGGCTGGGTGGTGAATATCTTCCAGCGCGGCACCGCCTCGGTCAAGCGCATCGACGAGCTGTTGCGCGCCGTGCCGGCCATCGACGACGCGGCCGCCGACCCCTCGATTCCCGCCGGCGCGGTTCTGCGCGGTGAGATTGAATTCCGCGATTTGAGCTTCAGCTACGGCGGCGCATCTGGCCAGGCGGGCTCCAGCGGCCAGGCGGGCTCCAGCGGCCAGATTGACGTGCTGCGCGACATTTCACTCAAAATTCCGGCCGGCTCCAGCCTGGCGATCGTCGGGCCGACCGGCGCGGGCAAATCCACGCTGGTCAAGCTGATTGCCCGGCTCTACGAAGCGCCCGCGGGGGCACTGCTGATCGACGGCCGCCCGGTGCGCGATTATCCTTTGGCAGTGCTCAGGCGCAATATCGGCATGGTGCCCCAGGAGACCTTCCTTTTCAGCGCCACGCTACGCGAAAACCTGACCTTCGGCGCGCCCGAGGCCAGCCCCGAAGAGATGCTCGAGGCCACCGAAGCGGCGCACATCCGCCAGGAGTTCGAGGAGTTTCCCCAGGGCTTTGAAACCATGGTGGGCGAGCGCGGCGTCACCCTCTCGGGCGGCCAGAAACAGCGTTCGGCCATCGCCCGGGCGCTCTTGCGGCGGCCATCCATTCTCATCCTCGACGATGCTCTGGCCAGCGTGGACACCTACACCGAAGAACGGATTCTGAGCGGCCTGGGCAGCTATATTCAGGCCGCGACCACCATCCTGATCTCCCATCGCGTCTCGACCGTGCGCCATGCCGATCAGATTGCCGTGCTCGACCATGGCCGCATCGTCGAACTGGGCCGCCACGAGGAGTTGCTCGCCCGCGACGGCTACTACGCCAGCCTCTTCCAGAAACAGCAACTGGAAGAGGAGCTGACCGTCGCCGGGTGAGAAAAGCAGGGACTAGGGACTAGTCCCTAGTCCCTGCCTTTCAGGCATTCCACCTGGAGCCCGCAGCGGTTTCCTCATTCAAACCGCACCACTCGAAGCTCGCCGTCACGCTTCCGGCAGAGATCGCGGCCACCTGCGGCGGAGTGGGATTGACCTCCGGGTCCCTCGCCACCTGGCGCCAGGCGTCGCGCACGTTCTTGACGCAGTCGATGGTGTGCTCGAACTTCTGCCGCGAGGCCGACTGCGAGGCCTGGAGGATCTGCGCGAAGATCGAGGCGTAGAACTCGCTGAGCACCTGCGCCGGCCGGCCGCCCACATCCATGCGCAGCCGCGCCTGCAGGTGGATGATAATATCCAGCGCCCGCTTGACGGCCGCCCGCCGCGCCGCCTCGTCGCCGCGCTCGACGGCCGCCGCGGCGGCGTATAAAAAGCGGATAATCCCGTCGTAGAGCGCCACCACCAGATCAACAGCCGAAGCGCCATCCAGTGCATGTTCCTGATAACTTCCCATCGGGGTCTAACTCCTTGGTTAGTTGCTGCTCTGGTTGTATCCGGTGATCGCCGAATAGAGTTCGTTGACGCCGTCCAACTGGGTCGGCAGCTCCTGCATGATTTCGTTGGCGCTGTTCAGTTCCGCGGTCAGGCTCGCCTGCTCCTTGGAGATCAGAATCTCCTCCTTGGAAATGTTCGCATTCAATGAGGATTCGATATTGCTGTTGGAGCTTGAGGACAGCGCCAGAATGCCGGTCGTCGAACTAATGCCGGAGCTGGTCAGCATCTTGGAAAAATCCAAGCCCCAACTGTTGGCGTTTTGGAAAAAGCCCACCACACCGCTATAGTCCGAGTTCAGCACCGAGGCCAGACTGGCGGCGTCCAAGGTCAGCGACCCGTCGTTATTGACGCTGATGCCCAGGCTGGTCAGGCTGTTGATATCCGACGAGTTGGTGTATTTCAGCGTCGTGGCGCTGGTATTGGCGGTATCCAGCAGGCTGGAACTAACCACCAATGTCCCGGCACTCCCAGCGGTTTCGGATGTCAGCAAAAGTTGCGACCCGCTGCTGGTGCTCTCCACCGAAGCCGTAATCCCAATGCCCGCTGAGTTGATGGCCGACGACAGACCGGCGAGAGTCTTGTCTGTCAGCGAAGAAATGTCAAATTCCATCGTCGAGCCGCTGCCCGCCTCCATGGTGATGGAGCCGGAGAGCGTGTCTGAGGCATTTTTGACAGCGGTCAGGGTAGCGGTCGAAGTCACTGTACTGGAGCCAGCCGTCACTGTAGCCTTTAGTGCCGTGTCGCTGGTGGCGGTAATCGCCGAGGTCACGGCCAAGGCCCCGTTGGAGCCCGCGGTCTGCGAGAGCAGCGAAAGGGTCGAGGAGCCGTCCGAAGTCACCACGCTGGCCGTGACCCCGAGGCCGGCGGTGGCCAGCGTCGAGGCCACGGTCAGCGTTCCCGCGCTGCCGCTGGTTCCCGAGTTCAGCGTCAGTGTCTCCGAGCCATCCGAGGCGGTCACCACTGAAGCCGTGAAGCCGAGGCTGGTGTCCGTATTGATGGCCGAGGCCAGCCCGGAGAGGGTGTTGACGCCGCTGCCGGTGTAAATGGTGTTGGTGGCCGCGCCCGTGCTGGGCTCGGCACCGATCACGATCGTCTCCGCCGTGCCGGAGCCCACCGTGACGGTCAGCGAGCCGGAGAGCTTATCGCTGGCGTTAGCGACCGAGGTCAGAGTGGCGCTCGAGGTCGTCGCGCTGGTGTCTCCCGAGGCGTCCGTGCCCGCCGTGACGGTGGCGCTCAGCGAGGTCGCGGTGGCGGCGTTGATGGCCGCGGCCAGCCCGGAGAGCGTGTTGTAGCCACTCGCCGAGCCGGTATAAAAGGTGTTGGTGGTGTTGGTGCCGCTGCCGATGACGATGGTGTCCTTGGTGCCGGAGCCCACCGTGATGGTCATCGAGCCGGAGAGCGTCGTGCCCGTGCCGTCGGTGATCGAGGTCAGATAGCCGTTGGGATTCTGCGTGTTGATGCCGTTCAGAAGCTGTTGCTGCAAGAGCGTGAGCGTGGGCGAGCCGTACAAGGGCTCGGCATTACCCGAAGTGTCGTTCCCCTCCTGCTTGCTCATGGCGCTGATCAGCGAGTTATAGTCGGTGACCAGGGAGTTGACCGAGCTCACTACGTCCGTGTTGTAGTTGGCGATCACCACCTGCACCGGCTCCAGGCTTCCGTCCGAGGATGCGGTGCTGGTGGCTAGCAGTTGAAAGGTCACGCCGGGAATAACATCGCTGACGGTATTCGAGGAGGCGGTCAGCGAGACTCCATCCACTGTGATGCTGGCGTCGGCGCCGGTCACCGCCGAGGTGTAGCCCAGCGAGTTGCTGGTGTCGACGACGCTCGATGTGACCGTAAGATTGTTGGCCGTTCCGGCCGTGCTGGAGGCGATCTTGAGGCTCGAGGTGCCGTCGCTATTGGTCACCACCGAGGCCGTCACGCCCAGTCCGGCCGAGCCGATGGCCGTGGCCAGCGTCGAGAGCGTATTTTCCGAGGAGATAGTGAGGGTTGTCGCCGTGCCCGAGCCCACCTTGATGGAGATCGAACCGGTGAGCGTGTCGCTCGCGTTGGTAATCCCCGTCAGGGTGGCGCTGGAGGCCGTCGCGCTGGTGCTTCCAGAGGCATTCGTGCCCGCCTTCACGGCAGCGCTCAGAGTGGTCTTGCTGGCGGCGATGGTATTGTCACTGACCGTTATGTTGCCACTCGCCCCCGAGGTGCCCGAGACCAGGCTCAGCCGCGAGCCTGATGAATCGCTCAGCACCGAGGCGGTAATGCCCACCCCGGAGTCGTTGATCGCCGAGGCCAGCCCGGAGAGCGTATTGTCGCTCGAGTCCAGGGTGATGGTCTGCGCCGTCCCCGAGCCGATCTGCAGCGTGATCGAGCCGGAGAGCGCCGTCGAGGAGCTGGGGACCTCGGCCAGGTAGCCGCTCGCGGTCGTCGCCAGGCTGTTGACCGTCACCGAGTGCGTCCCGGCCACCGCCGTCGAGTCGGCCGCGGTCAGCGTCAGCACACCGGTGTTGGAGCTGGAGCCCTCCTTCTCCGCCATCACGCCAGTGGCATCGGTCAGGGTGCTCATATCCGTGGAAAGAGTGGAAAACAGCGTCCCCAGGCTGGAGATTACCGTGTCCTGGCTCTCCAAGGAGGTCAACTGGGTCTTCCACGGCGTCTCCACATTCTGCAGATTGGCCACGATCGAGGAGACCGTCGAACTCACATCGAAACCAGTGCCGCTGGTCGGCGACCCGAAGCTCAGTCCTACTACGCTCATTGCTCCCTCCAGCGTAAACTTGAGCAGCCAAAGAGCCACCCGCTGCCTGGCCAGATTGGGAAATTCTCATTGACAGAAAGCTCTGCGCAAGGTCTTGTTGTGCTGTTTTGAAAGGGCACGGCTTTAGCCGTGCCGCCAGACAGTTTGAAAGGCCCTGGGCTTTAGCCCCTGAGGAAATGTATTTTCTATCATTTACATTCCCTCAGTGGCTAAAGCCGCAACTCCTTTGCTTCTTCTTTCGGCACGGCTAAAGCCGTGCCCTTTCAAAACAACGACTTGTTCAGAGGTTTCCTTTACTCATTGCGGGTGCCCTACCCTCGCCGCATTCTTGTTTTTGCGGCTAGGGTAGGAAAGCACAAATTTACGCGTTCAGAGACCTGGGGGGCTTGAAACACAAGGGGCGTCCCTGCGGACGCCCTTCGTGGCTTGGCGGTTTTTGGCCGGTTGGTTTACTGCAGCAGCTTGGTGACTTCCTGCTGCATACTGTTGGCCTGGGCCAGGGCGCTGATGCCGGTCTGGCTGAGGATTTCGTACTTGGACATATTGGAGGTGGCCGACGCATAATCGGTGGCCTGCACCGCGTTCTGCGCCGAGGTTACGTTCTCCGACTGGGTGCTGAGCACCTGGCTGACGGAGTTCAGCGTGTTGATCTGGGCGCCGACGTAGCCTTGCTGCGCCGCGACGTTGGTGATGGCCGCGTTCAGCGCGGTCAGAGCGGTCTGTGCATTGGCCGCATCGGTCAGGCTGGTGCCGCTCAGGTTTGAGCCGGCGCCGGCGGTATAGCTGATCGTCGCAACGCCGCCGGTGGCATCATCATGGAGGACCGTTGCCGCGCCTACATCAGTCGTGTCATTGCCGCCGCTTGCTACCGAGATCTGTTGCAACCCGCCAACTGTCGGAGCGCTTATTGAGTTGATGTTTCCGGAGATCATGATGCCGGTGTGTGTAGCCACGCCCACGGGCGCCCCAGCAGCGGCTCCCGTTGTGAAGGTGGCCGTCAAGCCGCGCCCAGATCCATTGATGGCGGCAATCAAGCTGTCGACGGTGCTTGCGCCGGCCGTGGTTACCGAGCCAGCCGAACCGTCGGTATTCAGATAGGAGATGGTGAGAGTGGAGGCTGCGGTAATCGAATCGCTTTCACCCGCATTCCCAGCGCCGCCTGCCGAAAGGTCGAGGAAGACGTTCTGGCCGGTGCTGTAAGACATTGTGCCGGCGGTATCGCCCACGTTGGTAGAAGACAGCGCGGAGACCTTGAGGTTGTCGATCGAAGCTCCCTTGGTGGAGGAATCGCCCGTGTAGATGCCCACCGTGCCGCCGCCGAAGACCGTTTGCTGGTTATACGTGGTTGTGGTTCCGATATTGTTGATTTCCGACAGGATCGATTTGTACTCCTGGTTGGCGGCTGCGTCCTGCGAGGAGCTGAGGGTGCCGTTCGAGGCTTCGGTAGCCAGCGTCACGGCCCGGTTGAGCAGGCTTGTCACTTGCGAGAGGGCGCCATCGGCCACGGTCAACAGACCGACGCCTTCCGTGGCGTTGGTTTTCGACTGGGTCAGGGCTTGCGAGTTGGCCTGGAGGCCGTTGACCAGCGAAAGGCCGGCGGCGTCGTCGGCGCCGGAGTTGATCTTCGATCCGGAGGACAACTGTTGCAGAACAGTCGACAAGCTATTGCTTGTGTTGTTCAGGTTGTTCTCAGCATAGATAGCATTGATATTGTTCAGGACACCCAGGGACATGGGGTTCTCCTTGTGGATGCGTGGATTTGCGGACTTTCCCCGATAAGTGCCCCCATTTTTTTACTAACCCTGGGTTGCTACTTTCGGTTCGGTGACCGCCGCATCTGTGGCCTTCTTCGGCACAAGAGTCGCGGGCTTTACACACCCCGCATTTGTGTCCTGCCGGGGACAGTTTTACCGGCTCTATCTTTAATTTTTTAACTTTTTTCGCCGCCTGCCGATAACCCTTGCGAAGGAGTTTAGAGGCGATGATCGAACTAACCCGGCTCAATGGCACTCCGATGGTGCTCAACAGCGATTTGATCAAAACCGCCGAGGCGTCTCCGGACACCATGCTGACCCTGATCAATGGAGAAAAGCTGATTGTGCGCGAGGAGTGCGCCGAAGTGATGGAGCGGGTCATAGCCTACCGCGCGCGCCTGCTGGCCGCGGTCGCCAAGCGACTGCCCTCCTATGGCGATCTGCAGCGGATCGTCTCCCTGGCCAGCCTGGACCTTTCCAACCCTTCCCAACCCGCGCCAGCGCCGGCTCGGCGTGACCCCGAAGCAGACCGATGACAGAGGAAATCCGCTCTCCGCACCTGATTTTCCGCACATGATTCATAGAGGAGCTGTTCCATGGATAAAGGCAGCGTTGGCGGAGTCATTCTGGCCCTGGCTGGCATCATCGCCGGATTGCTGATCGAAGGCGGGAATCTGGGCCAGATCCTGCAGCCGACCGCGGCCATGATCGTCTTTGGCGGCACCATGGGGGCGGTGCTGCTGCAGTTTCCGCTCCCCACGGTGCTGGCCGCCTTCAAAAGCCTGGGGCACATTTTTTCCGCGCCCCGCAAGCACGACGACCAATTGCTCCAACTGCTGGTCGCCTTCGCCAACAAGGCCCGCCGCAACGGCGTAGTCTCGCTGGACAGCGACCTGCAAACCATTCAGGACCCATTCCTCAAGCAGGCCCTCATGCTGGCCGTCGACGGCACCGAGCCCAGCGAGCTGCGCAAGATCATGCGCGTCAGCCTGGACTCGACCGCGGAGAACGAGGAACAGCTCCCGGCGGTCTTCGAGTCGGCGGGAGGATTCTCGCCCACCATCGGCATCCTGGGCGCGGTGCTGGGACTCATCCAGGTGATGAAAAATCTCGACAACATTCAGGAGGTGGGCAAAGGCATCGCCGTGGCCTTCGTCGCCACCATCTACGGGGTGGGCATCGCCAACCTCTTCTTTTTGCCCTTCGCCGGCAAAATGCGCATCCGCATGCGCGACGATCACCAGCGCCGCGAAATGATGCTCGAGGGCGTGGTCTCCATTCTCGAGGGCATCAACCCGCGCATGCTCGAGGTAAAGCTCTCCGGTTTTCTAAATGACGCCCAGCCGAAGCCGAAGGAGCGCGCGGCATGAGTCCACGCCCCCGCAAGAGCCACTCCAACCAGGATCGCTGGATGGTCTCCTACGCCGACTTCATCACCATGCTCTTCGCCCTGTTCGTCGTCCTGTTCGCCTTTGCCAAGGCCGATCAGAAAAAGCAGATGCCGGTGTCGGCGGCCATCGACTCCGCATTCCGCTCCCTGGGCATCTTCCCCGACTCTGCGCGCCGGCCGGCCGCAAGCGCAAACGGCGCCGCCGGAGCCGAGCAGTCGGCCATGCCCATGAATATCGTCATAAGAGAGGATGTGCTCTCGCCCGCCAAGGTAAAGGATGATCTGGAGCAGATGCGCCGCGAGTTGACGCAGGCGCTCTCCAATCAGGTGGCCACGCACACCGTTTCCATCCAGATGGGCCGAGATGGACTGGTCATCAGCCTGCGCGAGGCCGGCTTCTTCGACTCCGGCTCGGCCGTCCCCAAGCCCGAGACGCTACCCACCTTGCGCAAGATTGCCGCCTCGCTGGGCCGCACCGCCTACGATCTGCGCATCGAGGGCCACACCGACAACATTCCCATCCACACCGCAGAGTTCGACTCTAACTGGGAGCTTTCCTCGGCCCGCGCCACCCGCATCGCTCGCACCTTCATCGGCCTGAAGGCCATCCCCCCCGACCGCATCTCGGCCGCCGGCTACGCCGAGTTCCACCCCGTGGCCAGCAATGGCACGGCCGAAGGGCGCGCCGAAAACCGCCGCGTCGACCTGGTCGTGCTGCCCTGCACAAAAATCAACTTCGCCGTGCCGGAAGCTGCTCACTCCACAGGCCACTGGAGCAAGATTACCGACGGCGACGCGGCCGGCCAGAAGAGCCAAGGCCCAGCCCCGTCCAAGCCATAAGGCATTTCAGCGGATAAAGTTATTCATGGACGTCCGCTCTGATGAAAAGAAGATGGGAATCCCCATACGGCGGCATTCCGGCAGGCTTTCAACTCTATATAAACTCTAAATAATTCTAAAAAGTCGCTTACACCCGATCCAACTCGGCAAATAGCTCCTCCAGAACGATGCGGATGGGCGTTCCGGCAATCGCGAGTTCACCAGAGCGAGCCAATTCTAGACCGGCTTCGGTGCCGCGGTAGCCGACGCGGGCGTTGGGATCGATCACCCAGACGTGCTCGATGCCGAAGGCAAGGTACTCGGCGGCCTTGGCGGCGGTGCGACGCAAGGTGTCCTCCGGCGACTGGATTTCGATCACCAGCAGCGGTGGATGAGTGAGGATGCGCTCCCGTGGCGCGCCCGCGCGCAGGATGGTGAGGTCGGGAACGCGAAAATGGCTGCGCTCGGTCTGAACACGCTGCTCGGGAAGACAAATAATGCCCCACTCTGCACGGTGGTTGCTAAACAGCGCTGCCAGAATTCCTTGCAGAAAAGAATGCTCGAACTCGCCCAAGTCGCGCTCCTCGATGACGCCGTCCACATACTCGCAGTCGTGCTCGAAGACCGTCGAGAGGTACTGCTCGACGGAGACGGGTGGGTCGAAGACGGGCTGCGTTGCCATGCAGACAGTATCCTCCGATTGCGGCGTTTTTTCCAGAGTTTGTTACAACTCCGTCGACTGGCTCTTCACCAGCGCCTGCGCCTTGGCGATGAAGCTGGCCAGCGGCATCGAGCCCTGGTCGCCTTTACCGCGGGTGCGGACGCTGACGGCATTGGCCTCCTGCTCCTTGTCGCCGAAGACCAGGATGTAGGGCGTCTTCTGGTTGGCGAAGTCGCGGATTTTGCCGTTCATCTTCTCGTTGCGGTCGTCCACTTCAACGCGCAGGCCCGCGGCCTTGAGTTCGGCCTCGATTTTCTTGGCGTGCTCGTGGTGCCGCTCGCTGATGGGGACCAGGCCCACCTGCACCGGCGCCAGCCACAGCGGGAAGGCTCCGGCATAGTGCTCGATCAGCACGCCGAAGAAGCGCTCGACCGAGCCGAAGAGGGCGCGGTGGACCATCACCGGCTGATGGCGCTCGCCATCCTCGCCCACGTACTCCAGCTCGAAGCGCGCCGGCAGGTTGAAGTCGAATTGCACGGTGGACAACTGCCACAGCCGGCCCAGCACATCGACCAATTTAATGTCGATCTTGGGGCCGTAGAAAGCGGCCTCGCCAGGAATCGTCTTGTAGGCGATTCCCTTGCGTTCGAGGGCCTTCCGTAGGGAACCGGTCGCCAGCTCCCAGTTTTCGTCCGAACCGGCGTAGTGGGCGCGGTCGCTGGGGTCCCAGGTGGAGAGCTCGACCTTGAACTCCTTGAATCCAAAGGTGTGCAGCACGGCCTCGGCAAAGTCGATGCAGGCCACAACCTCGTTCTCAATCTGGGCAGGGGTGCAGAAGATGTGGGCGTCGTCCTGGGTAAAGCCGCGCACCCGCAGCAGGCCGTGCATGGTGCCCGAACGCTCGTAGCGGTAGACGTTGCCCAGTTCGGCGTAGCGCACCGGCAGGTCGCGATAGCTCTTGGGCGAATTTTTGTAAATCAGGATGTGGAAGGGACAGTTCATCGGCTTCATGCGATACAGCGCATCGTCCAGTTCCATCGGCGTGAACATATTCTGCGCGTAAAAGCCCTCGTGGCCGGAGGTCTGCCAGAGGTTTACGCGGGCCACGTGGGGCGTGTAGACCAACTGGTAGTCGCGGCGCAGGCACTCCGCGCGCATCCAGTCCTCCATCACCTTGCGGATCAGGGCGCCCTTGGGATGCCAGAAGATCAGCCCTGGCCCGGCCAGCTCCTGAATGCTGAACAGGTCCAGTTGCTTGCCCAGCAGGCGATGATCGCGCTTGGCCGCCTCTTCCAGGCGGGCAAAGTGGGCGTCCAAATCCTTCTTTGAAAAGAAGGCGGTGCCGTAGACCCGCTGCAACTGGGGATTTTTTTCGTCGCCCAGCCAGTAGGCTCCGGCCAGGTTGGTGATTTTGACGGCCTTGACGCGGCCGGTCGAGGGCAGGTGTGGCCCACGGCAAAAATCCGTGAAGTTGCCGTTGCGGTAAAAGCTGATCTCATCGCCGGGCACGGTGAACTTATTCACAAAGTAGGCCTTCATGAACTCGCCGTCGCGCTCGAAGCCTTCCAGGCTTTTATCTCTTGGAGCAGATTCCTGGACAAACTTCTCGTCCCGCGCAATGATTTCGGCCATTTTGGCCTCGATCAGCGGCAGGTCTTCGGGCGTGAAGGGCTTTTCATGATGAAAATCGTAAAAAAAGCCCGCGTCGGTGGCCGGGCCGTGGCCCAGCTTGGTCTCGGGGAAGAGCTCCAGCACCGCCGTGGCCAGCACGTGGGCCGCCGAGTGGCGCAACACCTTCAGCGCCTCGGGGTCTTTTTCGGTGAGCAATTCCAGGCGCGTATCGGCGGTCAGCGGCATATTCAGGTCCACCAGGCGCGGCGCGGCGGCGTCCCCGGCGGCGTACATCTCGGCCTCGGCTGGCTGGTCGTCGGCCTCCTTCTGGCAGCAGCAGTCGCACTCCAGCGGCTGCGGAATGGCCAGCGGCTTGAGCCGCGCGGCCACGCAAACCGCGGCCAGCCGTGGCGAAATCGAGTTGGCAATCTCCAAAGGCGTCGTTCCAGCAGGAACTTCACGAATAGCCCCATCGGGCAGGTGTACGGCGATCATCTGTGTGCTCATAGGTTTAAAAGTCCTGAAATCTCCGGCCGCGGTGAATCTCGTTCCGCGGCAACTCTTCAGAATATACCGGCAGGGGGCAGTAACCAACCTTCGCTGTGGCAATCTGCCGCAGAGTGAAGGGTGAAATTGCAAATTTAAGCGAGTCTTTGTTCCGCAAGCGGAATCATTGCACTGATAAGTCAAAGAGGGCCACTATGCGCTGGATTTCGTTGATTTGTTGGATGGGAATTTGCTTTGCGGTGGCGGGCGTCAGCGGCTTGTGGACGGCAAGCGAGATTCCCGGATGGTATCGGACGCTGGCGAGGCCCGTAATCGCGCCTCCGAACTGGATTTTCGGGCCGGCCTGGACGCTGCTTTACGCTCTGATGGCCGTGGCCGCGTGGCAGATTTGGCGTTCTCCCGCATCAACAGAACGCACTTTGGGGCTGGCGCTGTTTCTGGTGCAATTGGGCCTGAATTTTGCCTGGTCGCTGATCTTCTTCCGCTGCCACGCTATCGGGGCCGCGCTGGCCGAGGTGGTGCTGTTGTGGGCGGCCATCGGGGCCACCACGCTGGTCTTCGGCCAGGTAGCCCTGGCGGCGGCTTGGCTGATGGCGCCCTACTGGGCCTGGGTTACCTTTGCTGCGGTTTTGAACGAGGAGTTCTGGCGGCTGAATTGAGTCGAAGCCGTGTGCTCAGGTCTGAATCTTCAGGCCAGGGTGCCCAGGTCTGGATCACCAGCCCTGGGAAGCCACGAACCTCCTGCGAGCGGCTAGCGAGCCTCTGGCCGCACCGCAGGTGCTTCCTCGTGGTACTCGGTCTCGGTGTTGATGGCCCAGATGTTGTCCTTGCCGGTGACGCCGTTGACGATGTTTTCAACGGCGGTCATGGCGGTCAGCATCGAGTGGTCCTGGTTGTTGTACTTGTGCATGCCGTTGCGGCCCACCAGGAAGAGATTCTCAAAGCCGTCGGTGAAGCGGCGGATCACCTCGAAGCGGTCGTAGCTGCCGAAGTAGGCCGGGTAGGTCTTGGGAACGCGCTCCACGTGCGAGTCCAGAACATCATCGGCCTTGAGAATGCCGATTTTGGCCACTTCGCCGATGGCAAACTTCGCCATCTCCTCATCGGGGAGCTTCCACAGCGGGTCGGTCTCGTTGCAAAAATACTCCAGGCCGATCCAGACCTTGTCCGGGCTGCCGTCTCTCTGGTTACTGACCAGCCAGGGGCTCCAGTTGTTGAAGATTTGCAGCCTTCCTACCACCACGTCGGGCTCTTGAATGTAAATCCAGTTGTCCTTGAGCGGAGAGCCGTTCTTTTCCGTGACCGTGAGCCGGTTGGCCAGCAGGCCGACGGTGATGAAGTCGCGGTACATCAGCCCTTCGCTGACCTCGGCGACCTCGTCGGGCACCTTTTCGGGCGCGGGCGCGGAGATGGCGCGGATCAGGTCGCGAACCGGCATTGTCGAAAAGAAGGTTTCGCCGGCAAAGCTGACGCGCTCCCCGGCATCGTTCACGCCTTCGACCGAGAGCACCTTGCCCGCGTCCACATTGACGCGATCTACGCGGATTCCAAAGTGGATCTCGCCGCCGCTGTTCTGAATCAGCTCAGCTGCGTGCTCCCAGAGCTGGCCGGGGCCGAACTTGGGATAGAGAAAGCGCTCGATCAGCGAGGTTTCGGTCTTCTTCTGCGCAATGCCGCCCGATTTCCCCGGAGCGAAGGTCTTCTTCAGGAAGTGCATCACCACGCCCTTCAGCGAGAGCCCCTTAATGCGCTGCGCGCCCCACTCGGCGCTGATTTCATTGCAGGGCACGCCCCAGACTTTTTCGGTGTACGACTGGAAAAAAGTCTGGTAAAGCTGCTTGCCGAAGCGGTTGATGATGAAATCTTCGAGAGTTTTCTCCTCACGCTGCGGCAAGAGCGCCGAGCGCATGTAACTGAGGCCGCAGCGCACCGTGCGGACCAGGCCCAGATTTATGAAGGTAGCCGCTCTCAGGCTGATGGGGTAATCGAAGAAGCGGCGCAGAAAGTAAATGCGGCTCTTGCGCTGGCGCACCAGCATCACCAGATCCTCGGTTTGAGGATCGTGAACCACAGTAGCCGCGGGAGTCTCACGCTGCTGGCCCTGGTAGCTCAGTTGGCCATCATCGCCAGGATTCGCCCCGCCGCTGGCCCCGCCAGCCGCACCGCAGGTGCCCTCCACGGGCATCAGGTCGAGCCACCAGCGCATGACGCGGTCGGATTTGGAAAAGAAGCGGTGGCCGCCGATGTCCATGCGGTTGCCCTTGTAGCGGACGGTGCGCGAGATGCCGCCGATCTCGTGGCTGGCCTCAAGCAGGATGGGCTTGAAGCCTGTGTGCCGCTGAAGCTCGATGGCGGCCGTCAGCCCGGCCGGGCCAGCGCCGATGATAATTGCAGTCTTATACGTTTTATCCGTCAAAGAATTTCACCTTTTGCATGAAGCGTAAAGCGGTTTTTAGCCAACAGAGCCTGCTGCCGCCGCCGCGGTCTTCTTCTACTCAAGACTATCCGATCGCCTCACAGTAGCCCTGCGCTGGACTCATCCAGTTAGCTCATCTCATAAATTCCGTAGCCCCGGAATTTGTTCCCAGGCAATGGCGTTCATCCCTGCCGTGCGCTTTCCTGCGCTGGCCGGAGGCCCGCGGCTGCAAGAATGCAGACAAGCGGCATCACCGGCAGCCGGTAGCGCGCGGTTACCCCGGCCCCGGCCGCTGCCGATGAAACGGCAAAAAAGTAAAGCGAGAGTCCAATCAAAAGCCCAAGGTACGCGCCCGGTATCCCGCCGCATAAGATTCCACGCGCCGCCAACAAGAACATCCCCAGCAGCACAACCTCAAAAATGGCCTTCTCGATCGCTATCCAGGGATAAGCTTTGGCAAGCGCAATCGTTCCCTCGACCGGATTTCTATAGTTGATCAGGCTGTCAACTTGCCTGGAGCTGCCAACATTCAGCAGGCTATTGAACGCCCCCGCGCCAGGGTCGAATACCGCCTCGAACAAGTGCGGGAGGGATGCGAGCAAATAAACCCCCTCGTGCGCCCGAATGACACGGACCGCCTCGGAGTGCATGAATGCCAAGCGCTGCCCCTGGCTCCATTGGGCCTGTTCGGGATGAAGCGCGACGTAACGCGGGTAGAGATAAACCTGCTCGCCGCATCCCGGCCCGCAACCATAGCCTAATGCGTCCCGCACCTCGGTAAAATCCCTGTGCCCGGCGCGGGCCGCCACATCGGGGGCAACGAAAAAATAGAGGTTTACATCCGACACGCTTGTCAGCCCGCCGTAGCCGGTCTCGATCTTGTTGCGAATCTGCCAGGCCGCCAGCCAGGGCAAAATGCTGATCAACAGCACGACGGGCGCCTTCCAGCACAGCCCCCAGGCGATGGGCTTTTGTCGCTGGGGGGAAAGGCCGTGCGCGCGCGCCAGCACGAGGAACAATCCCGCCGCCAGCGCCACCGGCAGGTAATACGTGACCGGACGCACGAGTGTTGCCGCGGCCAGCCACAATCCAGACACCGCCAGCACCGGCAAGCGGCGTCCGCGTAAAAATGCAGTCAGCCGCTCCAAGCTGAGAAGAAAGAGCGCGAGGAACAGGGTCTCCGACAAGAGGACGACGGAATTCACGATGGAAATAGGCTCAAAGGCGAAGATCCAGGCCGCGCCGAGCGCCACGCGAGGATCATCGGAGACTGTCCGCCCCAGCCGCCAGACAAGAATCACGGAAAAAACCGAAAGCAGCACATTCGCCACGGCCGCCGCGGGCAAACCGGCAAGGCTGGTCAGAGCGAGAAATAGCGGATAGCCCGGAGTGCGCAAAAGATCCGGAACGCCTTCGGCAACAAAACGGCCATGCAGTAGCAGATTGCGCCCCGGCTCAAGATAACTGATGGTGTCGCCCTGGATGAGCGCGCCGATCCCGCTGCGAAGAAGCGTGGCAGCCAGCAGCGCCAAGCGCACTACCGCGGCGGCGATGACCGGCCCAGCAAGCCGCGGCGTCCACCACTCGGCTTTAAAGCCTGGGGACGCGACCGTGCCCTTCAATTCGGGGTTCATTACGGCCATTCTACTATGCAAGACGTATGCCGGATCTTCCTGCTAAAAAAGCAAACGAGGGCAGGGATTGCTCCCTGCCCTCGCTTGTGTTTGCTGGATTCTGCCGGAATCCGGCCAATGGATTAGAGAGGCTGCACGTCGGCAGCCTGCCATCCCTTGGGCCCCTTCACCACGTTGAACTGCACGGCTTGACCTTCCTGCAAGCTCTTGAAACCGCTTGAGTTGATTGCAGAGTAGTGCACAAAAACGTCTTCGCCGTTCTGGCGCGAAATAAAACCGAAGCCCTTCGCGTCGTTAAACCACTTCACAGTGCCTTGTTCCATTTGATCGTGCTTCCTGAATTGAATTGCGCTGGATGAATCGGAGCGACCGCTGGCAGAATCTTGCTTTGTTGGGCGAGTGCTGCTCTTGCCCGGTTCGGCTCTAACGCTGACAGCAGTCTACCACCCCTTTGGAAAAATGGGCGCAGAGATTGTGCACAGGGCAATAAATTTTTCTGCCTCCTGTTTTTGGAACTCATTGAATTGGAATCTCTTAATGTCGTACCCTTATGGCATTGCCGTGAAAGGCCGCCATGTCCCAGAATTCCGTCCCCGGCTTGTTGTCCCGCGCCACCGAGCTGCTGGAGGAGCAATTTGCCGCTTTGCCTCCCTTTGAGCCGGCCTTTAAGGCCGATCCAAAGACGATGGCCGAGGTTCTGGCCGAGGTAGCGCGCCGAATGGGCGACAACTACCCCTACTTTCACCCTCTTTATGCCGGGCAGATGATGAAGCCGCCGCACCCGGTGACGCAGGCCGCCTATGCGCTGGCCATGAAGATCAACCCTAACAACCACGCCCGCGACGGCGGCCGGGCGAGCTCCGAGATGGAGATCGAGGCCGTCCAGGCCATTGCACGGATCTTCGGCTGGGAGGAGTTTCTGGGCCACCTGACCTCCAGCGGCACACTGGCCAATCTGGAGGCGCTCTGGGTGGCCGGGCAGTTGGCCGGAGAACGGACGCAAGGCTTGAAACTAGGCTCGCCAGCGACTTGGCGCATCGTCGGCTCCGGGCAGGCGCACTACACCCACCAGCGCATCTCGGCGGTGCTGAAGCTGGATTACGCGCCCATTGCGGCCGACCGGCGCGGACGCATGAGCCTGAAGGCTCTGGAAGCCGAGTTGCGCAAGGGCGATGTGGGCACGGTGGTGGCGACCATGGGCACGACGGCCATGGGCGCCGTCGATCCGCTGGACGAAATCGTGGCGCTGCGCCAGCGGTACGGCTTCCGCATCCACGTGGACGCGGCCTATGGCGGCTACTTCCGGCTGATTCCCGAGGCTTTGGATGAGCCGGCGCGGCGGGCATACGCGGCCATCGATCAAGCCGACTCGATTGTCGTCGATCCGCACAAGCACGGACTCCAGCCCTTCGGCTGCGGATGCGTTTTGTTCCGCGACCCGTCGGTGGGGCGCTTCTACCAGCACGATTCGCCTTACACCTACTTCACCTCGAAGCAGTTGCACTTAGGCGAAATTAGCCTGGAGTGCTCGCGCTCTGGGGCGGCGGCAGTGGCTTTATGGGCCACTCAGCAACTTTTGCCGCTTATTCCCAGGGGCGAATTTGCCCGTGGACTCGAGTGTGGCCGGTCGGCGGCCGTGGAACTGGACCGGAGGCTGCGGCACGAGCCCTCCGGACGCTTCCAGCCGCTGGCGGACGGCGGGCCGGAGTTGGACATTGTCGTGTGGAAGGTGAATGGGAAGACGCCGGAAGAAAGTTCTGCGTTGGCGCAGAGAATTTTTGACGCCTGCGCCGCGCGGGATTTGCATCTGGCCCTGGCGCAACTGCCGCGAGGATGGTTTCATCTCGCGGCCGGATTGGAAGCGGAGAATAGCGCGGCAGATGGGGTTGAACTGGTGACATGCCTGCGCTCGGTGCTGATCAAGCCCGAGCACGAGGCTTGGCTCGATCAGATCTGGGAGCGGCTGATGGCCGGCTGCGCGGAGGTTTTGGGAGAGCAGGCGGGATAGGGCAAGGCCTGGCCGCGCCGGGGGCCCCGGTAACCACCCCAGCGACGAAGACCTGTCGCCGGGGACCCCGGTGACCACCCCAGCGACGAAGACCTGTCGCCGGGGACCCCGGAGAGGAAAAAGCCAATTGAGCGGCAATGGTCCCCCCTCGATAGCAACTGAAAAACCGTTCTTAGCCGGCAATTCAACCTGGTTCTCATTGAATAGGCTAAGCCGTCTTTGAATGGGCTGATGCCGTTTCAGAACGCGCTGACGCCTTTTTGGATAAAAGCGCCTAGATTTAAACAGGCTTTAAGACGCGCTTCTTGATAAACTATAATAAGTTCCCATCATCACGACCGGTTGAGATTGCTGGTGCCCGGCCGGGAGCATTTTGATTTCCCCCCAGCGCGCAGTTCTCCGGCAAAAAGCGCCGTGGAGGTCCGAACATATGCAACCGACTTCGCCCAAGCCGCTTTCTTACGAATCCTTCCCCAGCTCCGGCTTGGTGGCGTATTTCTCGATGGAGATTGCGATCGCCCCCCATATGCCCACCTACTCCGGCGGCCTGGGCGTTCTGGCTGGGGACACGCTGCGCTCGACGGCCGATCAGGGCGTTCCCCTGGCGGCTTTCACGCTAGTGCATCGCAAGGGCTACTTCCAGCAGCACCTTGACGAAAACGGCGTGCAGCGGGAGGACATTCAGCCCTGGGATCCGGCCCATTTCTGCACCGAGGAAAAGGCGCGGGTCACGGTCTCAGTGGAAGACCGCATTGTGACGGTACGCGCGTGGCGCTATGAGCTGATGGGCCGCTTCGGGCACGTGGTGCCGATCTACCTTCTGGACACGGACATCGAGGAAAACTCGGGCTGGGATCGCGGCCTGACCGATCACCTGTATGGCGGCGACAGCAACTACCGGCTGCAACAGGAAATTGTGCTGGGCATGGGCGGAGTGCGCATGGCCAAGGCGCTGGGGCACCGGGTAAACGTGTACCACATGAATGAGGGCCACGCGGCGCTGCTGACGCTGGGCTTGCTGGAGAGCCAGTTGGGCGGCGGACCGCTGGGCGCGGCCACCGAGGCCGACATCGAGCAGGTACGGAATCAGTGCGTCTTCACTACCCACACCCCGGTTTCGGCCGGACACGACCGCTTCTCCACTGAACAGGCCAGTCGCATCCTGGGTGGCGACCGGACGGCGCGCCTGGAAAAAATGGGCTGCTTCCGCGATGGAATGCTGAACATGACGCTGCTGGCGCTACGTTTTTCGCGCAATGCCAACGGCGTGGCCATGCAACACGCCAAGGTCTCCCGCCAGATGTTCCCGGAATTCACCATCAACTCGATCACCAACGGGGTTCACGCGCCCACCTGGGTCTCCGCGCCCTTCCAGCAGTTGCTGGATGCGCGCATCCCCGCATGGCGGCGCGATAACCTCTATCTGCGCGGCGCCATCGACCTCCCCGAACAGGAGATTCTCTCCGCCCACGCCCGCAACAAGAACGCGCTGCTCAACGAAGTGGCCGCGCACAATGGCCTCAGCGCCAATCAGTTCCTGAGCCTCAAGGTGCTCACGCTGGGATTTGCCCGGCGGGCCGCTACCTACAAGCGCGCCACCTTGCTCTTCACCGACCCCGAGCGACTGCAGGAGATTGCCGCCGCGGCCGGGGGCTTGCAGATCATCTACGCAGGCAAGGCCCATCCCCAGGACGGACCCGGCAAGGCGCTGATTCAGAAGATCTTCGAGGATGCCGCCAAGTACTCGAACGGCGTGCTGCGCATCGTTTACCTGGAAAACTACGATTGGAATCTGGGCGCTTTACTGACCGCGGGCGTGGATGTGTGGGTGAACACGCCGCTCCGCCCCTATGAAGCCTCGGGAACCAGCGGCATGAAGGCCGCGCTGAACGGCGTCCCCAGCCTCTCGATTCTGGACGGCTGGTGGATCGAGGGCTGCATCGAGGGCGTAACCGGTTGGGCTATCGAAGATGGCCCCGACGATGCCGCCGAGGCCAACTCGCTCTACGCAAAGCTGGAGACGGCGGTGGTTCCGCTCTTCCTCGATGCAAGAGAAAAGTGGGCGCGCCTGATGAGCACCACGCTGGCCGTTAATGGCTCCTTCTTCAACACCAACCGCATGGTGAGGCAGTACACCCGTAACGCTTACTATCCGCTCAAGATGATCGAGCAGGCCAAGCTCCAGCAAGACGAGGAGCGCACCGAGGATTTTCCCGATCTGCTGACATTGAACACGTAGAGGGGCTCAACTCTTCTCAAGTGGAGTTGCGCCAGCCTTGGAGAGTGAGCCCTCGGGGAGTGTCCGCCCAAGGCGGCGCTGGATCGCGGCTTGCTGCCCCCGTCGAGCGCCTGCCCGCCGGCTCTCGCCCTCAGGCGTTGATCGCCATTCCCTCAACGGCGCCATAGGCGTCCAGCAGGGACTCGGCCAGCGTGGGATGCGCGTGGATGGTGAAGATCATCTCCTCCACCGTGCCTTCCAGTTCCATCACGGCAACCGCTTCGGCAATCAGTTCGGTGGCCTGCGGGCCGATGATGTGGACGCCCAGAATCTCGCCGAATTTCTGGTCGGCGACGATCTTCACAAAGCCGTCGTGGCTGCCCAGAATAGTGGCCTTCGAGTTGCCCGCAAAGGGAAACTTTCCGACTTTGACCTCATAGCCCTGTTTCCTGGCCTGCGCCTCGGTCAGCCCCACCGACCCGATCTGCGGTTCGGTGTAAACGCAGCCGGGGATGCGGTCGAGGCGCACCGGACGGTAGGCGCGCCCGGCAATCTTGGCCGCGGCGACCATGCCGCTCATCGCGCCCACGTGCGCCAGTTGCGGCAGCCCGGAGACGATGTCGCCGATCGCAAAGACGCCCGGCTCGGCCGTCTCCTGGGCCTGATCCACCTTGATCAAGCCGCCTTCCAGCTCGATCCGCGTCTTCTCGACGCCGATCCCGGCGGTTCGCCCGACGCGGCCGACAGCCACCAGCAGCTTTTCCGCCTCTTTTGCCTGCGTCTTGCCATTCGCGTCCGTGAAGCTCACCCTGACGCCCGCATCGGTCCTCTCGACCTTCTCGACCCTGGCGCCGGTATTCACGTCGATGCCGCGCTTCTTGAAGAGCCGCGTCAGCTCCTTGGAAATTTCCTCGTCCTCGAAGGCCACCACGCTAGGCAGAAACTCGATGATCGTCACCTCGGCCCCGAAGCTGCGGAAGATGGAGCTGAACTCCATGCCGACGGCGCCCGCGCCGACAACGATCAGCGACTTGGGAGGCTGCTCGATGGCCAGAATTTCAATGTTGGTCAGAATGCGATCGTCCGCTGCAAGGCCGGGCAGCATTTTGGCCTCGGAGCCGGTGGCCAGAATCACGTTGTTAGCCTTTATCGAGGTAATTTCTCCGCTTGCTGAAGTGACCTCGACTGTATGCACGCTGTCTCGCGTCGAACTGTTCTTCATGGTGGAAGCCGTGGCGAGCGATGAGCGAGCGTCTGCCCCACCGCAGGTGGCGGTCAGCCGCCCAAAGCCCTCGATCCGGGCGATCTTGTGCTTTTTCATCAGGAAGTCAAGGCCCTTGGTGTGCCGGGCGATGATCGCATTCTTGCGCCCTTGCACGGTGGCCCAGTCGAGCGTGGGCGCGCCGTTGCCCTCGGCTCCAAAACGAATGCCGTACTCGGCGGCGTGCTGAAAGTGCTCCCAGATTTCGGCGCTGAACAGGAGAGCCTTGGTGGGGATGCAGCCCACGTGCAGGCAGGTGCCGCCCAGGCTGCCGTCCTTCTCGATCAGCACCACCTTCAGCCCGTACTCGGCCGCGCGAATGGCCGCCGTGTAACCGGCCGGTCCGCCGCCCACAATCGCCACGTCGTAAATCGTTTCGGTCATCGTCTTCGCCGCCGTCTTTTCCGTCAAGAGGAACTCCATTCCGGGGCGCTGCTCCATTGCGCGAACGCCGCATTCCACCCCTCAGTTTAACGGATGCGCGCTTTCCCTCCCTCGCAAACCGGAGTTTCAGGTGGCAGTTCATCCCCGCCGAGGACAGTTCATCGCTGCCGGGAGTGGAAAGTGCGCGAAGATGGGGCGTTCACCTTCCAGCAACAGGGAAAGCTCTTCACCGGTTCTTCCGAACCAATTCGGCGGCCAGGCGCAGCGTCTCCGGCTCGTCGCCGAAGCCCGCGATCCAGTGCACCTCCGGCTCGCGGCGAAACCAGGTCAACTGCCGCTTGGCGTAGTTCCTGTGGCCTTGCTGGGCGGCTTCTATCGCCGCCTCAACGCTCAAACTCCCCGCCAGGACGGCCGTCGCTTGGCGGTAGCCGAGGGAGTCGAGGGCCTTGACCGGCCCAAAGCGCGCGAGCAGGCCGCGCGTCTCTTCGACCAGCCCGGCCGCGAAGATGGCGGCGCAACGTAGATTAAGCCGGTCATAAAGGCCCTCGCGGGGCGGAAGGCCCTCGTGAGTCGGATGGAGTCCTTTGCCGGGCGGAAGCGCCTGCCGCGGCGGGTTGAGCCCGATCCTGAGCAGCCGGAATCCTGTCAGCGGGTCGCGAGCCCCTTCCCGGTCCTCCAGAATCTGGGAAAGCGGCCGGCGCGCCGTCAGGCAGATCTCGATGGCGCGCATCAGCTTGGCGGCGTCGTTTGAGTGAATGCGCGCCGCTGAAGCCGGATCGAGCCGCTGGAGCAGCCGGTGCAACCAGTTTTCTCCATATTTTGCCCGGCTGCCTTCCAGGCGCTTCCGCAACTCTTCATGCCGCTGGGGACCGGCAAAGAGTCCCTCGGTGAGCGCGCGCAGATAAAGCCCGGTTCCGCCGGTCACAATGGGCAGACGGCCCCGGCCGGCGATCTCCCGGAGCGCCGCTCGCGCCTGCCGGCTATACTCGCCCGCGGTAAAGGGCTGGTCCGGATCAACCACGTCGATGAGGTGATGCGGCAGCCGCGCCTGCTCTTCTTTGCTGGGCTTGGCCGAGCCCAGGTCCATGCCGCGATAAACGGCCACCGAGTCGCAACTGACGATCTCGCCGTCGAACTGGCAGCCCAGCGCCAGTGAAAGCGCCGTCTTGCCGCTGCCGGTTGGCCCCAGCAGCAGCACGGCCAGCGGAGCCGGGCTCTCGTCCAATGGGCTGCTCGACGCAGCCGTCCGCGCAGGACTCACAGCCGCCACCAGCCCGTGGGGAAGATCCACTTCGGATTAGTGTGCAGCAGTCGGAAGAGCAGAATCGCCGCGGCCACCAGCAGCAGCCCAAAGACCTGGTTGCGCCGGTAGACGCGCAACTGCCGCCGGCGGCGCTCCTTCTCGGCCACTTCCTGGTAGTAAGGTTTGATCCGGGTCTGCACCATGAAGCGTCACTCCTGAAAGCGCTGATCCTGCTAGCTCTCGCGCCGGAAATGTCAGCGCCCAAGCCTTCAGTATAGGAGAACCGCATTGCGACTATTTTTCCCCTCCCGGGTTTGACTTCCCCGCCCTAGTTTGCTCAGATAAACCTTCGGGGTATGGCAGCACAAGGAAGAGCAGGAACGCAATCATGAAAGTCTTGATTTTAGGTTCGGGGGGCCGGGAGCACGCGCTGGCCTGGGCAGTCAAACGCAGTGAGCGGGTGACGGAGGTGGTCTGCGCGCCGGGCAACGGCGGGATCAGCCAGATTGCGCGCTGCGTTCCGGTGGATTTGAAGGACGTGGACGCCATGGTGCGCCTGGCCGAGGCCGAGCAGCCAGGGCTGACCATCGTGGGACCGGAGCTGCCCCTCTCGCTGGGCATTGTGGACGCCCTGCAACAGCGCGGCCTGCGCGTCTTCGGGCCCACGCGGGCCGCGGCGATGCTCGAAAGTAGCAAAGGCTTCGCCAAGCGTTTCCTGCAACGGCACCAGATTCCCACCGCCAACTACGCCATCTGCACCAACGCGGCCGAGCTGGAAAAGGCCATCGCCCTCTTTCATCCGCCCATCGTGGTCAAGGCCGACGGGCTGCACGCCGGCAAAGGCGTCATCATCTGCGAGTCGCGCCCCGCCGCGCTGGAAGCCGCACGGAATCTGATGAGTGGAAAGCTGCTGGGCGAGACCGAGCAGCGCATCATCATCGAGGAGTTCCTGACCGGCGATGAGATCAGCTTCCTCTGCCTCACCGACGGCAAACACGTTCTCCCGCTCGCCCCGGCCCAGGACCACAAGTGCATCGGCGAGGGCGACACCGGCCCCAACACCGGCGGCATGGGGGTCTACTCGACCGACGCCATGCTCGACCCCGGCATGACCGAGTGGATTCTGCGCCACATCGCCGTGCCCACCGTCTATGGCATGGCCAGCGAGGACACTCCCTTCACTGGCGTTCTCTACTGCGGGCTGATGATGACCGCCCGCGGGCCGCAGGTGCTGGAGTTCAACGCCCGCTTCGGCGACCCTGAAACGCAGGCCATTCTGCTGCGCCTGGAAAGCGACCTGGTGGATGCTCTGGAGGCCTGCGTCGACGGCCGGCTGGCAGAAACCGCGCTGCGCTGGAAGCCCGGCGCCTCGGCCTGCGTGGTGGCCAGTTCGGCGGGCTACCCTGGCAGCTACAAAACCGGCCTGCCCATTACCGGCCTGGACGAGGCGGCGCGGGTTCCGGGGGTGCAGGTCTTCCACTCAGGCTCTTCGCTGGCGGACGGCCAACTGCTCACCGCGGGAGGCCGCGTGCTGGGCGTGACCGCCGCCGCGCCCACGCTGGAAGAGGCCCTGGCGCGCGCCTACGAGGCCATGGCGCTGATTCATTTTGATGGGATCTACTATCGCCGCGACATCGGCCATCGCGCCCTGAAGAAAAAGAAGCCTTGAAGCTTTTTCTGAATGACACTTGGAGTTGCCAAGTGTGTGCCGAGTGGCTTTGGCTTCCACCCTGGCTGCGAAGGCCTGCCGCTGGGCTTCCAAAGTCACTCGGCAGTCGCGGCCTCACTTCATATTCTGAAAAAGCTTTAGTTCCCCTCCAGAAGTAGCGGCTCTGGACTCGGTGCGGGGGGCGGCTCCGCTGTGGAACCGGATTCCGTCTGCGGCTTTTGCTTCTGGAAGCAGGAGCGGCACAGCACGGGTCTGCCCTGTGTAGGCTTGAAGGGAACCGTCGTCTCTTCACCGCACTGCGCACAACGGGTCCGCGTCTCCGGGCGCACCCGGGAGCCTCCGCGAACGCGCTTCGCCTTGCACTGCTTACAATGTTTTGGGTCGTTTTTAAACTGCTTGTCGTGAAAAAATAGCTGTTCACCCGCAGTGAACACAAACTCGGCGCCGCAATCGATGCATTTCAAAACTCTGTCTGTAAATTCCATGGCCGGCTCCCCAAAGCAGGGAAAAGCTTTGAAATCGGCCATGATGCTGAAAAACTGCCGGTCCCGTTTCCCTGTTTTCGTGCAGCTATCAACGACGAGGGCCCGGGCCGCAACAAAATAGAGCGGCTATACCAGTGCTCGCCCGGCAGGCCGGGAAAGCATAAAAAACGCTACCGCACAATCAGTGTGCGGACTCTGCAAAAATCTTAAGCCGCGACAGGCCACCCGGCTCTCGCCTTGGGTTTCCGGCTTGATGCCCGCTTCGCGAACGGGAGTCGCCAGGGTGGCCTTTGTCACGATGTTTTTTTAAAGCTAGTCCTGCTCTTTACGAGCCTTCTTGCGATTCCGCTTGCGCGCCAAAGCCGCCTTTACGCGTTTCTTTTCACCGGGCTTCAGGTAGTAGGAGTGACGCTTGACTTCCTTGATGATGTCCTCCTGCTGTACCTTCCGCTTGAACCGGCGAAGCGCATTTTCGAGCGGCTCGCCTTCTTGTACGCGAACCTCTGCCAAAAGGGTTACACCTCCAAACCTGCCTAAGGGGCATCTCTATAATACTGGAAACATTGGACCGACGATCAAGCGGGGACGCCTTTCTTTGAAATTATCTTTAAATTGTGTAAGTTTTTCTTTAGATGGTATGACAATTCACGCCATTATATGTAATATTCGACCCAATTGCTCCAAAACCCCATGATGATTTATTATTGGCAGGCATTTTTGCTCCCAGTCAGCTTATTCTGAGCCTTCGGGCAAGCCGGCCCTGCCTGGGAAGAGCGCAATAGCTTAAACTTGACCCGGAGGCTCTCAAGCCATGATCCGCGGCTACCAGGACAGGCTGCCCCAGATTCCCGCCAGTTGCTACGTCGACCTCTCCGCGCAACTGATCGGCGACGTCACGCTGGGCGAGCGCTCCTCGGTCTGGATGAACGCCGTGCTGCGCGGCGATGTGAACTCGATCCGCGTCGGCGCGAACTCCAACGTGCAGGACTGCTCGGTCCTCCATGGCCAGCGCAACAGGTTTCCGGTCCTAGTGGGCGATTGGGTCACCATCGGCCATAACGCCACCGTGCACGGCTGCGTGGTCGAGGACGAGGTTCTGATCGGCATTGGGGCCGCGATTCTGAACGGCTGCCGGATCGGCGCGGGCTCGATCATCGCCGCCGGGGCCGTGGTTCCCGAGGGAACCGTAGTTCCGCCCCGCACGCTCTGGGCCGGCGTTCCCGCCCGGCTGCGCCGTTCGCTCTTTGACCAGGACCGCGCCCTCATCCTCGAATACGCCCAGAACTACCTCGACTACAGCGAAATCTACCTCAACAGCGAAACGCATCCGGAGGGCAGCCGTTAAGATGAGCGTGGATTATTTTGTCGTGGACGTGGAAACGGCGAACCAGTCCAGAGGCAGCATTTGCCAGATCGGAATCGCGTTTTTCGCCGGCGGGAAGATGGTGGACGGCTGGCAGAGCCTGATCAACCCAAGGGAGGAGTTTCTGGCCTTCAACGTCGGCCTCCACGGTATCGGCCCGAGGATGGTCGCGCAGGCTCCCATCTGGAGCCAGCTCTTCCCGACGGTGAGTTCCCTGCTCTGTGGAGCGGCGGTTGCAAGCCACACGGATTTTGACCGCTCGGCGCTTTCCAGTGCGTGCGGTAGAGCCGGAGTTCCGGGCGTGGGCTACAGAAAGTGGATCGACACATGCTGGCTGGCTCGCGCCGCCTGGCCGCATCTGTCCAACCACAAGCTGCCCACGCTGGCCAGAAGCTTCGGAATCGCCTATAAGGCCCACGATGCGCTGGAGGACGCCCGAGTCGCCGGAGAGGTTTTGGCTCTGGCGCTCCTAGAACGCCAGATCACCATCGGCGAACTGCTGGCCTCTTCGGGCGACCACATCACCGCGTTTCCCAAGCTCAAACCCGCGCGCAAACCGGCCACGCGGCTCGCCTGATTTCTGTTCTCTGTTCCCCGCTTTCCTACACTGGCAGCGGATTCCTCTCGCTGAACTGCCGCTGGTGAAAGTAGGGGTAGATGGGGGTCGTCGCGCTGGCCTTGTCCAGTTTGGCCACCTGCTCGGCGGTCAGATTCCATCCCACCGCGCCCAGATTCTGCCGCAACTGCTCCTCATTCCGGGCTCCGACGATGACCGATGAGACCGTAGGCCGCTGCAGCAGCCAGTTCAGCGCCACCTGCGGAATGGTCTTGCCCGCCTCGGCGGCTACCTCGTCTAGCGCATCCACCACCGTGAAAAGGTGCTCGTCGGTCACCTGTGGCCCCTGGCTGCCAGTCTTGTGCAGCCGGCTCACCTCCGGCAGCGGCTGTCCGCGGCGAATCTTGCCCGTCAGCCGGCCCCAGCCGAGCGGACTCCAGATCAGGGCTCCTACCTTTTGATCGAGCCCCAGCGGCATCAGCTCCCACTCGTACTCGCGGCCCAGCAGCGAATAATAAACTTGATGGGCCACAAAGCGCGTCCAGCCGTAACGCTCGGCCACGGCCAGCGACTTCATCAGGTGCCAGCCGGAGAAGTTCGAGGCCGCGATGTAGCGCACCTTGCCCTCGCGGACAAAGGCGTTCAGCGTCTCCTGCACCTCCTCGACCGGCGTCAGCGCGTCGAAGCCGTGCAGGTGGTAAATGTCCACATAATCGGTGCCCAGACGGCGCAAACTGGCTTCGAGCGCCCGCCGCAGACGGTAGCGCGAAGAGCCCGCGTCGTTCGGCCCGTCGCCCAGGCGAAAGGTCGTTTTGGTCGAAATCAGCGCCCGGTCGCGTTTGCCCTCGAGCGCCTTGCCCAGCACCTCTTCCGCGCGGCCCTCCGAGTAAATGTCGGCAGTGTCGAAGAGGTTGACGCCGGCCTCGAAGCAGAGGTCGATCATGCGGCTGGCCTCGGCAATATCGGTCGAGCCCCACGCCTTGAAAAACTCCGTAGCGCCGCCGAAGGTCGCGGTGCCGAAACTCAGTGCGGAAACCTTGAGGCCAGAGCCTCCCAAAAGACGATATTCCATGCAAAGTTGGATGCGGCAGGCGGCGGGAGGGTGCAGCGGGATTCTCTGCCCGATGCGACTGGCGCCACGACAAACGAAGGCGGATCGACGCCGACTCGACGCCGATCCACCACTCTTGAGAAATGGATTCAGTAAGGAGCGAACTTCTTGGGACGGGATAAAACAGATTCTTGGTGGGCGGTCAGGGACTGTCAGATTCATAAATTTACGACCTTTGTTTTCATGCACTTGACAGCCATCAGTCCCCCCATAGTACAACAGTGGTACAACAAGAAGGGGGTAGAGGGATGAAACAGAGGACAACGGTGAAGCTGTACTACACCTGCAAGACGCCACAGGGCACCTGGAAGCGGTTTCCAGCGGCCATCGGGCGTAACGGCAAGATTCGTCCGCGCTATGCCCAGGTAGAGGCTGCCCAGGTCTGCTATTCCGAGGGGCATTACGTCCTGCGGCATTCTGAGGAGCGCCGTACGATCTGGACAAACGCGGGTGAGGATGCAGCCCATGCCCAGGCCAAGCAGTTGCACCTGTCCAAGATGCTGGTAGCCCAGGACGCCGCTGAGGACGCTGGAACAGGGCTTGTAGATACCCCAGGCATGGTCAGCCTCAAGTCCAAGGCATCAGAGTTCCACGCACGTCAGATTGCCCGTGGAAAGAAACGGGCAGCGGTCCAATTCAAACAGGCGTTTGAGGAGTTCCTGACGGTGGTGCGCGTTCCCAACGCGGATCAACTCACGGAGGCTCACATTCTCCGCTGGTACGCCGCCTTACGTGCCAAGAATGACGACCGCACGATCTACAACAAGCATGTCTCTGTTTTTGGCTTCCTGACTTGGGCTGGAGTGAACACCAAGAAGCTGGCAGAGAGAGCGCCCGCGTATACGCAAAAAGCCGTTGAGGTTTACCGTCCAGAAGAGCTAGCCCAGTTTTTCTGTCACCTGACAATTCCCTATCACCGGATCGTGTTTGAAGTCCTGCTGAAAACTGGACTACGGATGCAGGAAGCCATGTACCTGGAGTGGCACCAGATTGATTTTGCGCGGGGCACACTGACAGTACGGGAACGAAATGGGGATGGGTTCGAGATCAAGGATAGGGCTGAGCGGACGCTTCCCATTCCCTCTGACCTCATCGCGCACCTCAAGAAGTGGAAAGAGGATCACGGTGGCAAACTCGTTTTGGGGACTCAGAACGAAAACCCCAACTGGAAGTGGTTGCCCCTCCTCAAACGCTTAGTCCGCCAAGCTGGTCTAAATTGTGGTCACTGCCGGGGCTGCCAGGAACACAACGAATGTAAACACTGGTACCTGCACAAGTTCAGGGCAACCTACACGACTTTTCTGCTCCGTTCCGGCATTGACCCCCGGACTGTCATGCAGTATACCGGCCACGCTGACATGGCTACAATCATGCGCTACCTGTCCCCTGCTGAGCTTCCAGACACTCAGAAGAAAATCAACTCGATTGCTTGGACAACAGAATAGCTCCCCAAGAAGCCGATGCCGGGGACGAATTCCCGGCTTTTCGTGCTCTCAATCGCGTTCTTACGCTCCCGCCATTCACACCCAGAGACCACTTGCGAACTATCCCAAAGGCACCCTCCTGCCGCCGACTCCCAGCGGAGATGCCTCCCACCTCGGCACTTGTTCTTCGCCTCATCTTCTCCTATACTCGCTCAATGGCATTCGGGTTCCCAACCGTCGAGCGCAAGGTTTTCGTCGTCACCTGCAAGCGGTGCCGCCGCGATGTGCCCTCTGGCCAGAATGAATTTCCGTTTCAGTCGATCACGGTCGAGTGCCCCCTCTGTGGCGAATTGCGCCGGTACTTGCCCTCGGAGGTGTTTTTGGGCAAGCCGCATCATTTGGTGGCAAAACAGGCCAAGTCACAGGTACGCTGAAATGGAGTACGCGCCCCGCAACTAAGGGAGCGGGATTCTTGGCTGGGAGGAGAAGCGCATGTGTGGTCGATACGGGTTGCTTGCCGATACGCAAGCAATCGCCGAGGCGTTCAACGCGGAACTTGGCGAAGGCACAGAGGCATTTGAAGCAAGACCGTCCTACAACATCGCGCCTCAGACGTTTCAGCCTGTCATTCGGCTGAATGAGGAGACCGGCAAACGTGAACTCATAATGATGCGCTGGGGTCTCGTGCCGTTCTGGTCGAAGGATGGAAGCGCGGCATTCAACACAATCAATGCGAAGGCGGAGACGGTCGCCACGAGCCCAGCGTTCCGTGAGGCGTGGAAACGTCGAAGGCTGCTTGTGCCAGCGGGGTGGTTTTATGAGTGGCGGCGGCTCAATGAGAAGACGAAGCAGCCCTATGCCATCAGCCTCAAGGATGGCTCCCTGTTCGCCTTTGCTGGCCTGTGGGACACGTGGACGGACAAGGCTACCGGTCAGCCACTGGTGACCTTTACGATCATCACCACTGCCCCCAACGAACTCCTGGAGCCGATACACAACAGAATGCCAGTGATTCTGGCACCGGAGGACTACGAGCGATGGATGGCTCCGGCAGAGCCTTCCCATCTGCCGGTGGACTTGCTCAGGCCGTACCCCACAGAGGAAATGAAGGCATGGAAGGTGAGCGCCGCCGTGGGCAATGTGCGGAATAACCGGCCTGAGTTGGTAGAGCCTATCACTGACTGAATCGGTCAAGCTTTGGAGAACGGAGGTTACGGGGTTACCCCATTTCGAACGCTACATCGGCATCGACTACTCCGGCGCTGAGACGCCCGAATCCAGTTGCAGGGGGCTCCGGGGGTATGCCGCCGAGGCCACCGGCAAGCCGGAACAGGTTCAGCCCCCGACCAGCCCACGGCGGTACTTGCCCTCGGAGGTCTTCCTCGGTCGCCCATACCAACTCGTCGCCCGCCAGCAGCGGGCTGGAGACCGGTGATGTTCAACCCGGACGCCGGTCTGCCCCGAATCAACCGAGGAATGGTCTACCTCGGCACGTGCCTGATTGCCGGGTTTCGGCTGGCACAGGAGCAGCAGGTCACCGTGCGGGTCGTGCCCTTCCTTCATTGCGCGGGTTTGAACTTCAAAAGAAGAAGTTTGTTCTGCAAATCAGCGAATTCTTGTAGGACCTTCGCAACACTTGGATAAAGTTGAGCGAAGACCTTGATTCCAAGTGACCTTCCCGAGTTCGGAATAAACCTGATAGCCTCGTTCGACATACAAAGTAGGCTGCTTCCAAGATTGGGATGCGCGAAGTCACACAAAATCGTGTAAAGGCTTAAGATGCCAGAGTTTCCCAGCTTTCCACCAGCAATGTCCCAGTTCTTAGCAGCCTTATTCAGTCCCACTTGCCCCAAAGCAACTTTATCTGCGCTTATGGGGCTTGCATTCAAATTGAAGAACTCTTCATATTCAATCTTTGTCCTTCTCACAACATCACATAATTCATTCGTAAGCTTCGCCAATTCTACCGAGCTAACATTACCTTTCTTGGAGCATTCTTGAACGGTCGGCAAGATTCGCGAGAACCAGTATTCGTGCATCAAAAGCACCTGCTCAAAGAAGGCTCGGAAAAGAACTGCAAAGCATAAATAGTTGTCGCAATTTATCGTCTGAATGATTCCCTTACACAAAGCGATACCCTTTGCTCCATTTGATTGCCAAGCAATCTCGATTGCATGGTCGAATGCGTCATGAGGGTGACTGGGAGGAGGCCATGCTATTTGTGGAGCAACTGCAAGAGCCTCTTCAAGAGCATCAACAGCGGACGTGAACTTGCTCAAATCATGCTGAAGAGATGCAGGAAATCTGTCGAGGAACTCGTGATTAAACGATGTCATAGGAACTTTATATCAGATGACCTCGACAAAGGGGATACACGATTTGCCCGAAATTGAAACTCAATGGGAGTGGACCGACGGCACGATTAAGCCGTTTGCTTGATTCAAGGGCCTGTGGAAGGGAACCCGTCTCGGACAATCGAACCTGACCGATTAAGCCATGGCACCACCCCACGCAACCCATGAGAAACTGGGGTTCCCAGACATTTCGCCCTCGGGAGGTTACGGGGTTGCCCCATTTCGAACGCTACATCGGCATCGACTACTCCGGCGCTGTGACCGCTGACTCCAGTTGCAAGGGGCTCTGGGTTTACGCGGTCGAGGGCTTCGGCATGCCTGTACAGGTTCAACCGCCGCCCAGTCCGCGCCGGTACTTGCCCTCTGAGGTCTTCCTCGGTCGGCCTGACCAACTTGTGACCCGCCAGCAGCGGGTTGGAGGCCGGTGATGTTCGACCCGGACGCTCACATGCCGAGAATCAACCGGGTGATGGTCTACCTTGGGGCGTGCCTCATTGCCGGGATTAGACTGGCTGGGGAGCGGCTGGTTTCTTTGCTTGTTGGCGTTGACTCCTGCGCCAGTACCTGCCCTCGGAGGTGTTTTTGGGCAAGCCGCATCATTTGGTGGCAAAACAGGCCAGGTCGCAGGTACGCTGAATTGGAGTACGCGCCCCGCAACTAGGGGAGCGGGATTCTTTGCTGGGAGGAGAAGCGTATGTGTGGCCGATACGGCTTACTTGCCGATACGCAAGCGATCGCTGAGGCGTTCAACGCGGAACTTGGCGAAGGCGCAGACGCATTCGCAGCAAGACCGTCATACAACATTGCCCCTCAGACGTTTCAGCCTGTCATTCGGTTGAATGAGGAGACCGGCAAACGTGAACTCATAATGATGCGCTGGGGTCTCGTGCCGTTCTGGTCGAAGGATGCCCAGATCAGCTACAACACCATCAATGCAAAGGCGGAGACGGTCGCCACCAGCCCAGCGTTTCGCGAGGCGTGGAAACGTCGAAGGCTGCTTGTGCCAGCCGGGTGGTTCTACGAGTGGCAGAAGTCGGATGCTAAGACGAAGCAGCCCTATGCCATCAGCCTCAAAGATGGCTCCCTGTTCGCCTTTGCTGGCCTGTGGGACAAGTGGACGGACAAGGCCACCGGCCAGCCACTGGTGACCTTTACGATCATCACCACCGCCCCCAATGAACTCCTGGAGCCGATTCACAACAGAATGCCGGTGATTCTGGCACCGAAGAACTACGAGCGATGGATGGCTCCGGCAGAGCCTTCACATCTGCCGGTGGATTTGCTCAGGCCGTACCCCGCAGAGGAAATGAAGGCATGGAAGGTGAGCGCCGCCGTGGGCAATGTGCGGAATAACCGGCCTGAGTTGGTAGAGCCTATCACTGACTGAATCGGTCATGCTTTGGACAATGGAGGTTACGGGGTTGCCCCATTTCGAACGCTACATCGGCATCGACTACTCCGGCGCGGTGACGCCGGATTCCAGTTGCAAGGGGCTCAGAGTGTTCATGGCCGAGGGTTCCGGCACGCCGGTACAGATTCAGCCTCCGCCTGTCCAAGGCGGTACTGGACGCGGCGCGGTCTTGCCGAGTGGCTCTGCCAGGAACTCTCGGCGGACATCCCAACCCTGGTCGGCATCGACCACGGCTTCTCGTTCCCCATCGCCTACTTCGACCGGCATCGCCTTCCCCCAGACTGGCCAAACTTCTTGCTCGATTTCCAGAAGCACTGGCCGACCCACGAACCTCACACCTATGTAGACTTCATCCGGCACGGCAGTATCGGGCATGGCTCCGAGCGGATGGGAGAGACCACTTGGCTCCGGCTAACTGAACGGTGGATGGCCACCGCCAAATCGGTTTTCCTCTTCGACGTTCAGGGCTCGGTCACCAAATCGACGTTCGCCGCTCTGCCCTGGCTCCTCTACCTCAGGAAGCGGTGCAACCGCCCCATCCATTTCTGGCCGTTTGACGGATGAGAGGTTCCGCATGGCTCCTCGGTCGTCGCGGAGGTCTACCCTTCATTGTGGACGCGGCGGTTCACCCATTCAGCCTCTGTAAGCAAAGCTTCGAAAGCGTATATAATTACGCTGCGCGGATTCTGGCGAGAATATTCTCGCCGAAACGCTAGCTTATTAGCGTTCTGAAAGTGGCCTCATGATTGAGAGTTTAAGCATCACGAATTTTCGTTGCTTCAAGCATATTGAAGTAGCAGGTCTCAAGAGGATTAACCTTGTTGTTGGGGAAAATTCCAGCGGCAAGAGTGCCTTTCTCGAATCGCTATTCGTTTCGTCAGGATCATTAGCTCCTCAAAGCGTTTTCCAAATCCGAGGCATCCGCAAGATGGGGGGACAGATTGTCCTTCCCCTCGATGCGCAGGGGTATCGAGGCCTTTGGGAAGACATATTCTTCAATTTTCAGTCGGATAAACCAGTTTCAATAAAGATCATCGGGACGAACTCTGACGGTCGATCACTCAAGATTCAGTTCGTAGAGGCATCAGGAACGGCTGAGTTGCCATTTGAAAAGCAGCTTCCTACCAACATAAGCAACAGAGTGGAACAATCCTTTGGGATGCCTCAGATCGAATTCACATGGAAGCGGGTGAACCACTCGCCGATTGTTGCAAAACCAAGATTGACTTCGACTGGAATGCAAATTGACGCGCAAGTTGACTTCTTTCCTTGTGTCTGGTTTACACCCGGTGTTTCCGAAACAACAGATGAAAATGCAAAGCGCTTTTCCGAATTAGACAAACGAGGCGAAAGCAAGATAGTTCTCACCACCTTGGCAAAAGAGTTTCCATTTATCAAAGACCTTTCGATTGACTACCATGCTGGTTCTCCCATGGTCTTTGCACAACTAGATGGAAAGCCAAGAAAGATGCCCATTCCGCTAATCTCGGACGGCGTGAATCGACTCATGGGAATTTGCCTGGGTATCGCCAACTTCACAAAGGGAATGGTTCTGATTGACCAAATTGAAGATGGATTTCACCACAAACTTCTTCCGTCAATATGGAACTCCATTTACTCACTGGCCAAAGAATTTGATGTTCAACTATTTATCAGTACTCACAGCGCAGAATGCTTGTCAGCGATACTTCCGATCCTGAAGGCAAATGTATCCGATTTTGCGCTTCTGCGCATGATCCGACAAGAAGAAAGTTGCGAGATCAAGTGCCTTTCCGGGCACTATCTCGAAACCGCATTGGAGCAAGACTTTGAAGTGCGATGAGAAAGAGACGAAACAACACAGGCCGTTTGAACCTGAAAGCCCCTATGTTGTCATATGCGAAGGATTTCATGAGCTAGGCTTGGTGTGTGCCCTTTTGAAGCACCTCGACATCGAGAACTGCGACGTTACTTATCCCAAGAAAGTAGATGGTGGCAATGGAAAGGATGCTATCGGAAATGTAATTCAATTGCTCGTCGGTAGAATGCCATCGGTCGTGAAAGGGGTTCTTGTAGTCACAGATGCTGATGACAACCCAGACAAGGCTTTTAAAGAGATCAAAGAGAAGTTTTGCGCTCCCTTTCCCAAGCCCACAAGCAGCTTTGTTATTCAAAAGACAAACAGATACCGATCCGGTGTTTTTTTAACACCCGGTAACGGTAAGAAGGGGGCACTCGAACATCTCCTACTTGAGGCAGCGAACGAAGCCTCCCCAACTTCGCTTAACTGTATTGAGACGTTGAGAAACTGCACGAACACGACATTAGAGTGGAAGTCCAATAAGGTCGCGAAAATGAAACTCGCCTGCTATATTGCTACGCATTGCGAGAATGATCCATGTTGCTCTCCAGCCTTCATATGGACGAGCAAGAACAGGTTGTTTGATCCGGGCAGTTCGGTTTTCTCTGAGTTAGCGAATGTGCTTAGAAATTTCGTCTCTGATGATGGTGCAGCGAATAATGCGTAGTGTTAATTCCATCAAAGTGTTAGGGACATTGGCTTTCGCGCATGTTTAAGGTAATCTTAAAACCATCCATCCCTATCCGGTTGGCACCCACACCTACTAGATGTTGCGGTGGACGACGATCAAACGCGCCCCTAGTTCGCAATATGCAGTTGCTGTGGGTGAAAAGCGGATTGGCACAGCTTTTTCAATGTCAGCGCCGGTGCATATATCCATAACGCCGGTGCAAAATCCTCCACCCACAGAGGGTGACCAAGCGGCACGATTCTGGAAATGTCATCAGCGAGGACGCTTTTTTGGGAATGACCAGGACGCGGACGAGCAAGCTGCCTTCGCGGTGGCGGCATGACTGCGACGGGCAGACCAGGGGCTCACTTGGCTACTACTTTTCGTCATCGGGGGCGTACCACTTTTCCGCTTGCGCCTGAGGTCTCGGCGGAGCGCCAAGTTGGGCAACCACGCTGCCAGCAATCCTCTGGATGAGCTTCTCTTCTCGCAATCCTTTGAGCGAGTTCGCCACAGAATCCCGCACGGCATCCGCGTGTCGTAGAATCATTTTGTGAGCTTAGGTCGCGGTCGGCAGTTCGGGGTTCGACTCCCCGTCGGTTCGTCGCTGTGTGGCTCCTCGTGGCTGCGTTGACTACAACCTTCAACATGAAAGTCAAATCAACTGCAGAGGCAGAAAACGAGGTGATTGCGATGAAGTGTGGGACGCTGGAAACAACGGTAGGGAAATCGGAAACGACAATCGAAGTTGCAGCCACGAGCCACACAGCCCGGACTGGACTGCCGACCTAAGCTCACATTCTCACGGCAATTCCAAAAGGAGAGCTTGGGAAATGGCCGTAGCAAATCACAAAAGCAATAGTGCTCAGTATGAATTCCGAGCCGATGATGTCACATCGTTCCTCCATCAGGTGACATCCATTAGCGAGAAATGGCTTCCATCGGACAAGAATGTCGTCACCCCGTGGTTTCGCGGTCAAGGAAACGCTGAGTGGCCTCTCGTTCCGAAATTCTATCGAGAATGTGACCAGAGCAGGGGTACGGATGACGAAGTTCGGGAGGAGTTTGCGCAGCGGGGACCGGCATTTTGCCAATATGCTCCAAGCGGGGACTGGGACTGGTACTTTCTGATGCAACACCACGGTGCTCCCACCCGTCTGCTGGACTGGACGGATGGAGCACTCATCGCACTGTATTTTGCCGTTCGAGACTCCACTGGGCTGACAGACGCAGCAGTGTGGATGCTCGACCCTTACTGGCTAAACCGCCACACGCTGAGGAAGGACGTTGTCATCTCACCGAGTGCATCTGGCGCTCTTTCTGAGGACAAGAGACTACTCAAACGCTGGCTTCATCCTCGTTTCGAACCGAGAGTCAGACTTCCGCAGAATCCCGTGGCCATATTTCCGGGACACATCGCACAGCGTATCAGCACACAGCGTTCCTGTTTTACTATTCACGGGGCGAATCCGGTCGGGCTAGATGAAATGGCCGTATGGCCTCCAAGACGGCTTGTGAAACTCACGATTCCGGGTTTCCGCACTCAAGCCGTTCGCAAAGAGCTTTTTGTCTGCGGCATTGATGAAGCAACTGTGTTCCCTGACCTAGACGGCCTCGGAAGGGCTCTAGCTATACGCTGGCGCGATGATGATTTCTCCCTGCCGCACGAGAGGGTATTCACACGTTTACGGCCTTCGCGTACCCATGGAATAGGGGTCTTCGCAATCAAAAGAATTCCAAAGGGGACGAGACTGTTCACCGGCGACATCGACGAGATGCGATGGATTGACACCGAAATGCTTGGGCGTTTGCCAAAGGACATTCAAAGGCTCTATGAAGACTTTGGTGTGTTGAAGGATGGCCGATGGGGATGTCCGACCTCTTTCAACCGGCTGACACCAGCGTGGTACCTGAACGAGTCAAAGGCACCAAATGTGGTTTGCGACGAGCATTTGAACTTTATTGCCAAAGCCGACATCGGCTTGAATGAGGAATTGACGGTCGATTACTCGACGTACAGCGAACAAGTCCTGGCCTCCCACGTTCCAAAGAGGAAGAGTTGAATTATGCGAGATGACTTCCCGGAAGAAGCGAAGCGAGTCATAGCCAATCGGGCAAACCTGATTTGCTCCAACCCCGGCTGTGGAAGCACAACCGGAGGGCCGCAAGACGACCCCTCAAAAGCACTGAACATCGGGGTTGCCGCCCACATCACTGCCGCTTCACCCGGTGGCCCCCGTTATATGGATATGCTGACCGCAGAACAACGCTCCTCGGCATGGAACGGCATTTGGCTTTGCCAGAATTGCGCGAAACTCGTTGACAATGATGCGTCAATGTTCCCCGAGGACTTGCTCAGGGCATGGAAAACTATCAGGGAGCACAACGCATTACACTCCATCGGCAAGACGAAGGCAGCACCCCTCGAAACAGAGTCGCAACGCAAGTGCAGGGAACTAAGCAAGTGGGTAGGAAAGCGCGTTATGTGGGTTCCGATGAACACTGGCCGTACAGCGGAGATGATGGGTGCTAGGACGCTGGACGGTGTCCATGTCCTAGTTCTCGAATGCACTGAGTTCTTTGTGAACGTTAAAGGCGACGGATGGGACAGAACAAAATCCCTTCCTCTGGACAACATCAAATTTGGCTACGATGACAATGTCGATTGCCTCGAAATCCTAGACTATGCCCCTTAGAACTGACGGGAGAGTAACCAACTATGGAACCACCCAAGCATCGGCTGTCGTTCAACAAGATGTCGGACACTGACTTCGAGGCGTTCGCCTACGACCTGTTGGAAGAGTTGGGCTTTGTTAACCTCGATTGGCGGAAAGGGACTGGCAAGAAGACCAGCCCCGCTGACAGCGGACGGGACATCGTTGCTCATCTTCACCGAACGGATGTTGACCGTTCCAGGCGGACGGAGCGCTGGTTCGTTGACTGCAAACACTACGTGAGGGGCATCCCAGCTAAAGAGCTTGACAATCTGCTTACATGGGCACAGGCGGAACGCCCCGATGTTGCATTGTTCGTTGTCTCCAACTTCCTCAGCAATCCTGCGAAGGACTACCTCGAAGCGTACAAGCGGAACAACAATCCGCCGTTCACAATCAAGGTATGGGAACGCACCAACATCGAATCCATGACGCGGGGTAAGCGAGACCTGCTTCAGATGCATGGTGTGTTGAAATCGTTTCTTCGTGCGGAGAGCGAGGTAGGAAACGCGGAACAGGAGTTCTTCGACCGCATGTGGTACTACCGCAAGCTCGTCATGTTCGAAAATATAAAGGCAGGAAAAGAGACGATTACGCCTGAGATTCTGAAGCAGTGCAAGGCTTCGATGAAGAAGATGCGGGGAAAGTACGGGCGAGACATCGGCAAGCTCATGAACGACTGGGAATGGGGATACGTGAACGGCAAGTTTGCGGCGTTGCGCTGGGTTCTTGGTGACGAGTGGGATTTTCTTGACACGTAGAAGCTAAAGGTGAGGTCGCACATGCACTCGATAGTGTGGTTTTGGACGAGAGGAAGGAGAAATAGCAATGACGATTGCAGCAAAGGTCGTAAAAACCGGAGAGTTTTTCCAAGCGACCGCCATTATTGAAGACGACGGCATTCAGCGGGATACACATCAACCTTTGGAACCCACAAAGCAATACCGAGGGAGTCTGTTCCCCGGCACCCACGTCGGAGCCTCAAAAACAATAAAATTCTCGGAGGTTACCCATGCCACGTTCTTGGGGAGCGATTTGGAGGAAGTGCCCGGCGACATAAGACTTATTCCGGTTCGCAGAAAAACGACGGCAGTCCACTAAACTCCATGACACCCAAATCGCACAATGGCGGCAAGAAAACCAAATCACACAGTGGCGGCATGAAACAGTGTTCGTACTGCCACAAACGGTCTGTCGGACAGAAGGAGCACGAAGACCATTGCATTTGGGCACGCCCGAAGCGCAGCCCGCAGACGGTCTCAGGTGGACTTCCTGATTCGAATCGAAGGCGACACTGAAACCTTGTTCGTCCTCTTGCTGCACGCAAAGCGAAACAGAACCCGCCGTTCGCAGCAGTGCCGAGCATCCAGCACAGCCAGCACTGAATTTCAAATGCTCCTCCGATACTATGACCATGCGGCATAGTGCCAACGGTCAGAATGTAAGCCTTCAATCGCCTGAGGAGCAAACAGGGCAGGGTGGGCAGCCTGACGGCCTGAAGACTGGCACCAGCGGCCACCAGATGCACAGGCAGACAGTTCTAGCAGGGCAGATTTTGCAATTACACCCTCGCTCGGTTCAGCGGTAGTGTCCTAAGACTGCGTTGCGGCTAAAAAGTTTGGCAAGGGAATTGCCAAGGGGATGCTGCTCAACTCGACAGTCTACCTCTGGCGCGTCTCTTGAACCTTTCGCTTTCTACGCGCTCTTTCCGCTCCTCTGGTGTTTCCTCTAGTCTCTTGAAGACGGCGTGATATAGCCACGGGTTTGCGGAGAGAAGCGATTCAGCCCCGCTGACAGGATGTTTCCAAATGTAGTCCGCTGGCCGTGCGGGATATAAAGTAACCAGTTCCCACCCGTCTTTGCCCATCGAATCGAGCATTTTTTCAATCGATTCGGCTCCGTAGTCGTCACCGCTTATCCATTCGAGCGTCGTTGGTTCATGCAGAGTGTTGACTGTCACGACTTTATATTTCCACTCGGTAGTGTCCTAATTTGAAAGTTTTCCACAAAGTTTTCCACTACACTCGTCATCGACGGCCAAAGAGTCCAACGGCGTTCAGGAAGCCAAGGACAATGAAGGCACAGACAGCATAGACCGCTGAGGTTCCGAAAACCCCATACTTACCGCCGAAAATCCAATGGTAGAGAACGGCAACGGCGAGCGCGACAAGAGCGATGTAGTAGTACAGATTTAGAATGCCGTTGCGCTTCGATTGCTTGGTTCCCCGGTTATCTCTTGTCATAGGTCTATTGGATTGACGTAGGTACTGGTACTCTCGTCCTGTTTGGCTTCGATCTCGTCTAATTTCTCTCGCACCGCGTCCACTTTTTCATGCAGTTCGTCCAGCCGATAGCCGAGTACGCTACCCACATGATAGACGGAGCGAACAATGCAGTAGACGGCGAGAAGTGCCGCAATAATGATTCCCCATTCTTTCATTGTTGGCCACCTCGATATTTATCCCTATTTCTTACTCTTTTCTGATTTCTCAATGAACTCTTTCAGGCTTTTTGCACAAGCCTCTGCCGTCTTCTGGAATTGGTTGGTCCCTGCTTTGCCGAGTAGGCGAACACAATCTGCGAAGATCGCGGATCGACAATGGAAATACTCACACTGGTTGATCCGAGAGCGGCATGAGCAGCCCTTCGTTCCGCTGCCCTCTGGCTACCCAATGCCCATCCTTGATTCTAGGCATCGTTGCTGCCGTTATCACTATTGGCGTTTGCGGTGGCAGAGACGCGATTGTTAATCACCACGGCAGGCTGGGCTTGTTCTTTGTGCGAGACGGTGCTGGTAATGAAAAAATCGGCCTTCGTCTTGTCAGTTACGACAACGAGCGGAACATCCCGTTTCACAAAGGCGGCGGCCAGATAGGTTTCGTAGCCACCCATCGGTTCGATAAAGACAGTTGACCCGCTTTTGAGTTGGGGAGCCTGTGCGAGCGTAATAGTGGAGAACGTGAGCAGCACAAAAACGAGTACCCGATTCATGGGAATTCCTTTCCTAGCGGCGGCTCCGCATCATCTCCAGGCCGACTTTCCTGATTTGCGCTATTATAGAGCAAACGAAAAGGCCCCGATTGGGGGCTTCATATCGTTTGACGGCTACAAGCCATCGCATAAATTCGAGAGGTTGGCCGGAATCACCCTTCTCATTCCTGGCAGAAGCGCCGGGGATCGGCTAGAGATACCCTCAGAAAAGAGGGTAGTCTAATGGTGTCTTTAAGTCAATTCCTTCCCTTAATTGAAGAAGAGAATGCTATGACAATGCAAGTTGCGATGAAAGGCAGTGACGGTATTTTGCTGGCGAGCGATACGCGCCAGCTTCATCCGCTGGCTTTGAGGGGGCAATACTGGAAAGACGGCCAGATTGGAACCAACAGTACCAAGATCAAGATAGACTATGGAAACCGTGTTGCAGTCGCCTGCGCGGGGGAAGCTGATACGTCTGGCTTTATTGCCGAAATATCATTTCTAATTTCAAAGCGAACGGTTTCGAGTCTCCAATTCGCACGATCAAAGGGATTGCTACTCAGACTCCAAATTGGCTTAGAAGGGGTGCTCAATGCTTGATCGTGCTACCGGGTTCACGTCCACGACTCTTTTCCCTCAAAACTATGCGCCGGGTTATTGAAAATGATAACGAGGTTGCTCAATGGTCTCCTACTTGCACGGAAGAGAAATCTGTAGCTATAGTCGGGGACAGCGTAAACGCCGCCCTATTTTGGGTAGAAAAGTATTATGACAAGAGGTTGACTGTCAGACAATTGATTCCGCTTGCCGCTCACCTAATCGTTTGCGCACACCAACTCAACCCTGCCGGTATCGGTGGCCTAGAGATTGTTCTGTGCGATTCTGGCGGCGTTAACCATTTACGGGAAGATTCAATCGAAAGGTTGGAGCAAAAAGGGGAGGAATGGGACGGAACCATTCGTGATTTATTTCTAAGCTATCAACAGGATTACAACTACGACCCGCAAGAAACGGAAGCCTAGAGCCTCGTGACGGCGGCATAGCAGAAAAGGCGGTAGCCAAGGCCGCTCAGGTGCGGTGGGGGAAGAAGCCTTAGGGTTTTTCCCGTTTGAATATAGCAAGGAAGATACCGGACTGTTCAGGAGTGAAGCTCACAAGTTCATAGCCGATACTTCCCCAAGTGTTCAGAATCTTCTCGATTTCTTCCTTCTCGGAGTCGAAACTGTCTTCATGTCCGCTTAGGTCAAACCTCACCATCCCGTATTCCCATTGCGTCATAATGCGTTTATACTATACCCATAATAGAAAAGCCGCGCATTCCGGCGTGGCCCTTCGGTGTGGCGAATCTCTCTAGCGACATCATCGCATGGAGTGTGCCGTGAATCAAGCCGAATCTATTGAGGTTGGCCTTTTATCTCAGCTTTTGAAAGCCAATCTGCAAGATCGATTTCCTCGTAGCGCTTCAGACTTTCTTCGCATACCCGCCTCAAAATCCGCGCATCACTCTGGTCTGCTTCCGGCTTTTGGAGCAAGCGCCTCACTCTACTTTGAATTGCTGCATCAGATAGACCCTGCTTACGCAAAATGCTTCGCAAGGCATTATTCTCGCGCCTGCAAAGATCAGCCATCTCAAAAATGTTGACCGTTATCTGGATATGCGGAGGCAAGTCACTTTCCTTCTTACGTCTACGTGCCATTCACAATTTCTCCTGGTTGAACCAGCGGGAGAATTGTACATGAGCCGAGCAAAAACAGAAAAGCGGAAGCCTAGCGCCTCCGCTCTCCGCGATCCGGTTAGGCCGCTATCAAGTCTTTCAGTTCCCAAACGCTGGTGGCGATCCCGCTTTCCATTGCTGCAGTGACCTTTAGCGTCTGATGAACCCGGCAAAAGTTATAGTATGCAAACCACAGAGAATAAGCAACTTGCAGGTTTTCCAACTTCTTTGAGAACGCATTTGTAAGCCGCGTCATGCGCCGCATTCCCATTCTGGTGCTCAAGTTTTGCCTTTCAATGTGCGATGTGCATCTTCAGTACCGCTTGCTCCAAGGCGCTGTGCAGGTTAGTTCCGTTTCCCTCTGCTTCCGAAAGGGCAGATGTAAAACTAGATACGCATTGCTTTTGAAAGTCTATATCGCCGCAGAAAACAAAAAATGGAAGGCAATGGAGTTCCGGGACCATTCGCAGTTTGGAGTCTGGATACTTCATGGTTTCCGGCACGGTATATTGCGTGTCGGCACAGAGAACGACTCCATCTGAGCAACAGAATCCGGCAGCGATTGTCAACCTGTTTCCCCGCTTCCGATCACTATACGGTTTCGGGGGATGGGAAGGGAAGATTTTCTTGCGGGGAAGAATTTTGGGGGCGATCATTGCTCACCCCCGATCTGGCGTGGTAAATTTCCCGCATCATGCTGAAACGTCTGGCAATACTCGTTACAGTTCTTTGTCTCTCTGTCGGCTCGAATGTGCTGATAGCTATTCCATTGAACCCACAAGGGGAAAGCCAACCCAGCCACCATGAGGACGAAGCAAACAAGCAGAATCCAGTCCCGCAGCAAATGGTCACTGTCAATTGCCCATATGGATACGAGAGCCACGAAAAAGGACAGGAGAAAGACGCCACAGCCGCAAAGGGGCAGTACGATTACTCGGCTCTCGGATTCAGAGTCAATCTCTTTTTGGTGATAATCACGCTGGTTATCGCTGTTGCCTCGCTGATTCAAGCCTTCGCCGCAAAGCGCAGCGCCGAAGCGGTTATGCGAAGTGAGAGAGCTTGGATATTGCCTGACGGGGACAAAATCGGCCTTCCGACACTGGTTCCCGTTCCGCCCGATCTCCCAGAAGGCGCACGAAAGACTCCGGTCTATTGTTCCATAGGTCTGAGGAATTGCGGCAATACTCCAGCGTCCGCTATCAAATGGGAATTTGAATTGAGGATAGGGGAATCTAGGGAGACTCCACCATCCTTTGAGATTTATGAAAAGAAGCCTACGCTTTCGATGGAAGGTCAAACGCCGTTCCCAATTGGGCAAGATCGCCTTGGACACGCTGTAGCGGTTCTGAAACCTTATCAGTACATCAGCGTTGCGGAAAAATCCGAAATCGACGCTGGTAACAAGATCATCTGGCTTTGTGGAATTGCTAGGTATTTCGATGTGTTCAAACGCCGAAAATTCCTCCAAAGGAAGCCCGAAGAGCACGAAACTCTGATTTGTATTCGTTACGAAGCCAGAATGGACGGCTCCTCGGGAGCATGGATTCTTGGCGGACCCTCCGGCTACAACCGAGCAACCTAGCAGACACACCGCGGTAAGCGCCGTCCAGCACGGGCACCACCGCCACCACGGTAACGCTCACGGCGTCGCCCACGTCTGCGATTGCTAACGTCACCAGCGTGACCCTGACGGCTACTGTTTCGCCTTCAGCGGCCACCGGAACAATCACGTTTCATAACGGCACGACTTCGTTGGGTACTGGAACGCTGAGTGCGGGAACGGCCACTCTGTCCACCACGTTCACGACCACCGGCACGCACTCGATCACAGCCAACTACAGCGGCGACGCCACTTATGCCGCCAGCACCTCCTCCGCGGTCAGCATCAACGTCAGTGCGACAGGAAACTCAGCGGAGTGCGGTTATCAGGACAGCACCAACAGCGTCTATGCGACCGCTGACAAAACGTACACCAGCGGCGCAACCACGCTGACCAGTTTGTCGATCTCGGTCTCGAACGCCGACCAGAGCGGTTCTCTGCACTGCGGGATACTGCGGGAAATGCCGGGAAGCGACGGGAACCTGGATGGTTTGGGACGCTGGTTTTGGCGCATTTCCTAGGCCGTCGTCGTTTTGAACGAGCGAATGCTGGCGGTCTCTTCCCAAGGAATTACGCGCTGGGCTTACTATGGAATTGATTTATCCCTCCACGGCAAAGCGGCGAGGATGGGCACCTGGCTCCGTGAGTGAGATGGCGATTTGGCATATTCGAGATCGGGGTTTCAGCAGACTTTACGGGCGTTCGTGCTATTCCAGGTCTCAGAGGCGAAACCTGGGGCACCCGGCGCAAATTCGGGGGCAATCTGCGCACGATCCGCCCATCTCTTGCTAAGCTGTAAACGATTCAGTTTGTCAATCAGGGGGTGACCGTTGGACGTTCATAAATCGTCGCTGCTTGCCGTTTTCGACTCGAAGCAACGCCTGGAGGTGCCACTCTTTCAACGCCAGTACGTCTGGAATGAGGAGCAGCAATGGCTGCCCTTGTGGGAGGACATCGAACGCAAATTCACCGAAGCACTGGACGGTCATAAAGACACCCCCAACCATTTTCTTGGTGCAATGGTCCTTGACCAACAGCAAACTCCAACAGGTCACGTTGTTGTGCGGCAGGTCATCGATGGACAGCAACGATTAACCACCCTTCAGATTTTTCTGTCTGCATACCGGGACTTCTGCCGCGAACGGGATTGCACTGCAATTGCCGACGAATGTGACAAGTTTCTTTTCAACACCGGCATGATGTCCGATCCGAAGGTTGACAAGTTCAAAGTATGGCCGACGCAACTTGATCGTCCTCAGTTTGTTGATGTGCTTACCTCCGGCTCCCGAAATGAGGTCATTAAGCGCCACCCTCTCAAGAAGAAGCCTTATGCCCGGAAATACGATCCGCGCCCGCGCATGGTGGAGGCTTATCTGTTCTTTCTGACCCAGCTTAAGGAGTTTTTCATTGGGGAAGATGGCGAAGTGCCTTTGGCTGCTCATTTCCCTCTGGCCACCAGGGTAGATGAATGTTTCCAGACTCTACGAAATGGCCTGATGGTGGTCGTAATCGATCTACAAAAGGACGATGATCCTCAAGTCATCTTCGAAACTCTTAACGCTCGGGGCGTTCCACTTCTTCCGGCTGACCTTCTGCGGAACTACATTTTCTTGAGGGCGGGCAGGGAAAAGGACGCTGACGTAGAGGCGCTGTACGAGAAATACTGGAGCGGGTTCGACAATGAGTTTTGGAGGGAGGAGGTCAAGCAAGGCCGCCTGCTTCGTCCCCGGAGTGATCTTTTCATGCAGCATTTTCTCGCCAGTCGGCAGACGCGGGACATCCCCATCAAACACCTCTATGTCGAGTATCGCCATTGGATTGAAACGACTCACCCCTTTCCAACCGTCACAGACGAGCTTTCCGCCCTTGCCCGACAGGGAAAGCACTTCAAACGGATAGTATCGCCAGAGGCAGATGACGCGGTCTTTGAACTGTGCACATTCCTTGAGACGTTCGACATCAGGACATCTTACCCCCTTCTGCTTGCCACTCTGGAGGCAGGTGTGTTAGATGAGCAACTCAAGGAAATATCCACAGTCTTGGAGTCGTACCTGTTTCGGCGGGCCATATGCGACTTGACCACGAAGAACTACAACAAAATCTTCCTCAAGTTAACGATGAAACTTCGCCGGGTTGGGTTTGATGCTGAGAGCCTAAGGAAGCTGTTGCTTGAACAGACTGGAGACTCGGGCGCATGGCCGAACGACGCTACTTTCCGTGAGGCGTGGCTGCAAAAGCCTATGTATTCAATTCTCAACAGCCCCAAACTCGTCCACTTGTTCAAGCGCCTAAATCGGACGTTCATGTCTACGAAGTCAGAGGTAATTTCTTTTGCGGAGCAGCCGTCAGTTGAACACATAATGCCGCAAGAGTGGGTTGCCAACTGGCACCTTCCGGATGGCTCAAAGGGTCTAACCGTTGAGGAACTATTCCATGTCCCGGACTCCGCCCCCCAGTCTGTAGCCACTCGAAAACGGAATGCTGCGATCCAGACTCTAGGCAACTTGACGATTCTCAGTGTGGGCCTGAACTCTGCACAGAGTAATTACGGGTGGAAACAGAAGCGCCCAGCCATGATGAAGCACTCGCTCCTCCCGATTAACCAAACTCTCGTGGATTTGGACGTTTGGGATGAGGAGGCAATCTCTAAACGGGGGACGGAATTGTTCAAGCGTGCTCTCAAGATTTGGCCGCGCCCGGACGTTGTTGTTTGAGCCGGATTGACGAACTTCTTCCCCTGGAACCTCACCGCCAAAGACGCTGCCGACACTTCCGCACTCTCTTAATCGCTTCTCGAAGTGTCCACCTAAAAATAAGTGGACACTTCGCTGATCTCTTCAGTTCCCGAGCGCACCCAGCCAGTGGTCGATGGCGACTTCAAGGCTGGGCACATGTTGGACATCGAGCCGAAGTTGGCTCTGCTCCTCATGTTCGCTTTTCATAAAAAGCCCTCTGTCTAAGGAAACTGAATTGAGGAGTTGTGAGACGGAAAGCTAGGGATGGCGCGATATGCGGCAAACGAAGGAACATTTCTTCTCACTCCCCCGAAGCCTCCAAACTTGATATGATTGCTTTGGAGGTCTACCCGTGCTTCGAAGGCAACGCACAATCCTGAAGCTCTTCGGCACGGCGGACTGCCCCGTTCCGGCAACCAAGCTTCAGAAGTACGTGTTCTTGCTTCGTCAGGAAACCTTTCTCGGGCGGGATTCAACTTTCTACGATTTCCTGCCCTACAAATATGGCCCGTACTCTTTCGCAGCCCAACGCGAAGTCGAAGCCCTTACAGCCTACGGCTACCTTGCACCATCTGGTTCGTCTCTGTCCTTGACCTCCCTTGGAGCACGAGAGGCAATGAGCGTGGACAGCGATACCTCCCGTGCTGTGCTTTTTATCGTGTCCAAGTACGGGAAGATAGGGCTTCAGCCGCTACTGAAGGATGTCTATGCCAGATACCCTTGGTATGCCCGGAATAGTGAACTTCAGAATCTAGTCCCCAGTGGAGCCAAGGAACCCAAGGAGGCTCCAGTCGCGGTTTACACCATCGGCTACGAAGGACGTTCCGTGGATGGCTTTTTGGACAAGCTGCTCCATTCCGGCATCCGTCGCATCGTGGATGTACGTGCAAACCCAGTTTCGATGAAGTTTGGATTTGCTAAGAGTTCTCTCTCTGCCCTTGCCGCTAAACTCGGTATTGGATATGTCCACTGTCCAGAACTGGGTATTCCTTCGAATCGCCGCAAGCAAGCTCAGACCGCCGCAGACTTCCTGAAGCTCTTCAATTACTATGAGAGCCAGATTCTGCCAGCACAGGAAAACGACGCCGCGAAAGTGGCGGAGTTGATGAAAGCAATGCCCTCGGTACTCCTCTGCATGGAAAGGGAGGCAGTGAATTGTCACCGTGGTCGTCTTGCCAAACGTATCTCGGCCCTTAACAAGCTCGATGTTGTACACCTGTGAGATGCTGGAACACCTGAAGGTTCTCATCACGGTAAAGACTCTCCCGATTCCCTCCTCCAAGTACGACGAGCTTGTTTGCACGGCTGGAGTGACCGAGGAAGGGGATTTTGTTCGGCTGTATCCAATCAATTTTCGCGACCTGCCGTTTAGCCAGCAATATAAAAAGTATCAGTGGCTCGAAGTTGATGCCATGAAGCACACCGGGCGTGACTCCCGAAAAGAAAGCTACCGCCCCCAGTGCGACAGCATCCGCCTCATCGGGGAACCGCTGTCATCTGACAATAACTGGGCGAAACGCAGTCGATATGCCTTGGCAAAATGTTCCCAATCAATGGAAGAGCTTTACGCCAAGCAAAACGCCGATAGGACTTCGCTCGGAATCTTCAAACCCAAAGAAGTTCGCGACTTTATTTGGGTGCCATCAGATGCTGACTGGAAGCCATCGTTCAAAGCCGAACTGAACCAGCAGAGACTATGGGAAAACCGCAAGGCCAGCAAAGAGCCTCCCCGCAAGGTGCCGTGGAAATTCCAATACAAGTTTTCTTGCGATGACCCTCGCTGTAAGGGGACTCATCAAATGATGATTGAAGATTGGGAAATTGGTGCTCTTTATTGGAAGTGTGTCGATGGTGGTGCAAGCCAAGACGAAGCCTGTCAGAAGGTGAAGCAGAAGTTTCTTGAACAGCTATGCGCTTCCGACCGGAACACATATTTTTATGTCGGCACAATACTGGCTTATCCGAAGACGTGGGTCATCATCGGTGTGTTCTATCCGAAGAAGACGGCTGCGCCCCAACAGGCTTCGCTGTTTTGACACTTGCAGTGCAGCCGAGAGCGGCTCACTGACTAATCGTTGTAGACCATAGCCGAGGGCGCGTTTTGGAGGGCAAAAAGCCCCGTAAAACGAGGGCTGGGAATGAGACCTTGTGAACCACCCGCCAATACTTGAATTCTGCTACCAGGGGCACGGA
>Ga0224559_1000008_pt1 | contig 98745 bp, 83 predicted proteins | sample 714S33034metaG_FD_180676 | JGI IMG/M metagenome (GOLD analysis project Ga0224559, IMG submission 180676) | Peat soil microbial communities from Stordalen Mire, Sweden - 717 S3 30-34 | ecosystem: Environmental > Terrestrial > Soil > Wetlands > Peat | place: Sweden: Norrbotten County, Stordalen... | reverse complement strand
CCTTCCCACAATCTTGGAAATCGATGAAGCCGATTCCCACATTCCCGCCGCCACGACTACGACGGGGATGAATAGAAATCCCCCAAAACCAGCCGGTTAAGAGGGACGCATTCTGCGGGCAAGGTCAATATGCTCCCATAGATTGCGGAAAACAGGCACCTCTTCGCCGGGGATGTTGTCGGCGACCGGCACACGGGGAAGTTTCACGATGCCGCATTCGATCGCGTCCATGAGCGAGAAGTCGCACATCGTCCAGGGGAAGAGGGTGCCCTCGGCATACCCGGAGCCCCGAAGGAAGAACGGAGTGGCTGACAGATCGATGACGCGGGTAACGCCGATCTTGCGATTGACGGCCTCCAGACCGGAAATCCACAGACGGGCCGCTTCTTTGTTCTTCTGTGCTTCCTGCTTCTCTTCTCCCGAAAGTTCCTCTTCGGTGGGATCGCCGGGTTTCTCCCGATAGCAGTGGTGGGCTTCGTCATTGAGAACCAGAATATTCTTCAACCCCATCAAGTCCGGCATGACCCGCTGGATCATCTGCCCTTCGGTTTCCTCCGTCTTGAGGGGTTCACCCCGTCCCTGTAGCAAAGCACGATTGCCCTTTGAGATGTCCAGCCGCTCCCGCAGCCTGAATGCGTGGTAGTTGGTGATAACGATCTTGGCACGCTGGATGTCATCGAGCATGTCAGGGGGCACCAACTCGCGGCTCATGTAGTAGCTGTCCGGGTCGTTTGGCTTGAGGACACGAAGCCGATCCTTGATTGTGATCCCCGGCGTGACTACCAGGAAGCCTTTGGTGAAGAGCGGGCTGCCTGGGCGGCGGACGGCATTGACGGTCTGCCAGGCGATCAGCATGGCCATGACGGTGGTCTTGCCAGCGCCGGTGGCCAGCTTCAAGGCCAAGCGCATGAGATCAGGATTCGATGCGGCGTTTGCGTTGGCCAGGTGCTCAAGGAATCCCTTGCCAGCTTTCCCGACCTTTGGAGCCACCTCCGTCAGCCAGATAGCCGTCTCGACGGCTTCCACCTGACAGAAGAACGGCCGGATGCCCGCAAACTTGTGGTGCCGCCAGTGTTGAAGCAGACGTGCTGTCTCAGGGGTCACATGCCATTCGTTCGGGTTCGGCCACTTCCTCCACTGTTCCACCTGGTAACGGAGTTCGTTGATGATGGGAGTGGGGTCGTACTGCTGCTCCGCCGTGGAGATACCGGCTCCCTCATCAAAGACCAGGAATTCCTGAGTCGCCCCCCTCTTCCTCTTCCGGGGCTTCGGAACCGGCGTGATGTACTTTGCCACGCGCCGGGTTTCAAGGGTCTGCTGAGTCGGCTGACCGTCGGCATCGAGTTCCCAATGCCGGGCAGGACACTCGTAGGGGGAATTGAGGATTGGGTGCTCAAAGAAAGGGTTATCCATGTCTGATCCGCCGCCCCTGTCAATACAGTTTTCGGAGTTCTTGCCGTTGCCAAATTCATCACAGCGCATGGCACAGTTCGTCGGGCAGCCCCGATGACTCGCTTTGCTAGGTCACTCCGATCCACTGAGTGGAGAGTGTCTACCAGTGTACTCCCCCGCCCGAATACTCCCCTTCACCCTGCCCAGGTTCAAATCGCCGTCAAAACTGGCGGCATGACTGGTTGCCGCAACCGCGGGCAGAACAGAGCACAGATGGTGGCTCCTGAACTCCGCAGAGCCATTGATTCCTGTGCCGCCAACCCCAGTCTCGCCCCCCGCCCTCGGAACCGCTCAGAGTGGCTGGGGACGAATTCCATGCCAGGTTGCCGGAAAGCAGTAGGGGTCATTTCTGGTTTTAAACCCAAGGATCGGCCTTTACGGCGTGTGAACCCCGTACCGGTTGTCTGTCCACCAATTCTGGTAATGGCTGTTCTTGTGATTGGCGTTCGTCTCGCCGGGGTAGCTCCCGTCGTGAGGTTCCGGCTGGCGTACCGGCGTTCCCCTTCCAATCCATCGTGGTGACCTGCCCGCTTTGCGGAGAACTGCTGCGCTACCTGCCCTCTGAGGTGTTTTGGGGCAAGGCTCATGCCCTGGTGGGCAGGCAGGCTTCCCATGGGCAGCACTGAGGCCCACCAGACGGGCAAGGTGGGCGCAGGGCACGGCGGATGACCTATTGCCTACCCATGGGGATCAAAGACGCAGGAAGGGTGGTTTACAAGCTCTGCAGAGGTATTTGTTTCACCATGGCCAACCTAGTTTCGCCCTGCGGCTTCGAGGCCAGCCTGAGGGGTGATGTATGGGTGCCCTGTTTGCAGTACCCATAGATCACATATTGGATATCGAGTCGCGGGTGGGAGCCGCCTCGGTGGCAGTTTCTTGTTGAGGGGGAGCGGCAGGGGAACTTTTGCCGTTTTCTTCCCCAAAAGTGGCCTTGGTGTGCGGGCTTACCCGGCAAAGCCGGGGGAACTCCCAACTGCATTAGTCTGTGTAATCGAAAGGGGTGCTCATTCGTCCTCCATGGTCTCGGCTGTTGAAGGTTCAGCAATCAGGTTGTCGCGCTCCTCGTCCGAGAATCCAGCATCGAGCCATGGAAACCACGGCGCGTCGTAGCCTGGTGCCTTGGGATTAATGACGGGTGAACCGAGACGCTCCCACAAGAGCAGAATGCAACCGTACCGGGCGTCGTCCTCAGTAATCTCAAGGTCGAAGAACTTCTGAGCTTCATATTTAAAAACATCATCGGCAGTTGCGTCGATGTTGTAGGGGTCTGCATAGACTTTGTAGAGCTTTCCAGACTCATCCTTGTCGTTCTCTGTAATCCAGATGTAGCCGTACTGGCCATTGCCGAGGTCGGTAATCTTCCATTGGTAAAGTGTCATTTCTTCTCCTTGTGAAATGCAGTTGTTATTTAATACTGTGTTTTGATCCGTGTTTCCAGGGTCGCGGTTGTAAAGAATGTGGCAAGGTGAGGTAGTAAGGATGGCCGTCCAGAACTACCTACTAGCTAATACTGAGTTTTGGGGACAACTCGCTAAAAGAGTGTGATATTTCGTAAGCCATTGCATACACGCGGCTTACCAATCAATCTATGGAATTATGGCGGGGTGGCGGCATTTATGTATGGCTCATCGGTAAGTTTTACTTACTTGTCTCAGCAAATGGTTAGTGCCTCGGCATGGCCATCTGGGCTGATAATTTCCCCTTGAACCTGCCGGAGTCATGTACATCCCAAAGAAATAAAAACGGATCAATATAAATCATCCGGCCAGGACCAGAAAATGGGCTAAAACGCAGTATTACCCTCCATGAGACTTAACACTGTTATTCATGGAGATTGTATTTCTACTCTGTCTGAACTCTACAGTACCAATAGAGAGTTTGTTGACCTACTCATCTTCTCTCCGCCGTATGCCCAGCAACGAAAGGATACATACGGAGGCGTTCCTGAGGAAGACTACCCCGATTGGATGTTGTCCGTAGTGCGTGCCGGAATGAAGATACTCAAGCCTACCGGGTCGCTGGTTATCAATATAAAGGAACACGTGAAAGAGGGCGTCCGGTCGCTTTACGTCATGGAAACCACGCTCCTGCTTGCGCGGGAGTTTCGCTACGTCGATGAGTTCATCTGGCACAAGACCAACCCGTTCCCTACGGGCGTCAAAAAGCGCCTGAAGGACGGCTACGAGCGCTGCTTGCACTTCACGAAGAGTGCCGACTTCCAGTTCTACCCTGATAGCGTTAGCGAGAAATCCATCAGCAAATGGGCAGGGGACAATGAGCGCCGAAAGAACCAGGGAGCCCACAATACGACTAACGGCTCAGGTATGAATATGTGCAAACGGATCACTGGGGAATTGGTGCGCCCGTCCAATGTCGTCGTCATGCCAGTGTCATGCCTGAACATCGACCACCCAGCAGTGTATCCGATTGCCTTGCCGGAATTCTTCATCCGCTTGATGACCAAGGAAGGCGACGTTGTGGTTGATCCGTTCCTCGGAAGCGGAACGACGGCTTTGGCGGCGGTGAAACTCGGACGGCAGTTCTTGGGGATAGAGCGGAATGATGAGTACGTGCGGCTGGCGGAAAAAAGGATTGCGGCTCTGTCGAAGGAGAAGGAGTGACGAGAAGCCGGACGCGGCAACCCGTAACCCAGTAACCCGTGCCCTGCGAGTTTCGAGTGAACCGCAGTGAACCGCACTGTTGCATAGTGGTAACTGTTAACTAAATAAATAAACTCGCGTAAACAAGAAAATGCGCTATCAAGTGCATTTATAGCGAGTGGTCGTGACCCCTCGACATTATTCAGGAGTAACAAATGAAGAAGTTTGATGACAGTGGCTACATCCAGATACCCAGAAGCCTGTGGAGGATTAAGTTTTCAAGTGGCGGTGAAGCGTTGATGTTGCTTGCACTTTATTACTGCGACCAGAACGGAGTACGGACCAGCCGGAAACAGTTGAGTCGGATTTCCTCACTGAGTCGGCGATCCGTAGACAGATGCCTTACCCAGTTGGTCAACCGTGGGTTCCTGACCAAGGAAATCCACAAAGATGAGGATGGCGCGAACCTTCCCACAACATACACCATAAATGGAAAGGCCATTATCTCGGCCTGTGGAGATAAACTTTGAGTCAAGCTACAGACCTGCTCAATCGCATTCACCGCCAGAAGGAAGAGACGGCTGCATTAAAGGAATTCTTCCTCGAACTGTTTCCCCCGGAGTTCATGGTTGCCGACTGCCAGTTCGGCGTCTGGCTCCGCCGCTATGACTTCGACGTCGTTACAGAATCATTCGACCGCACGGCTGACTGGCTCAACCAGTGCCAGCAGAAGGTTGAGGAAGCCGAAGCGAAGGGCGAAGAGCCCAACCCTATCCACTGCAAGACCAAACTGGATGTGGTGAAGTACGCCAGCGGGGTCATGGTCAAGAAGAAGGCCACGGAGGGGAACAATGGCTGAACCTATCTACAAGGTACTCGACTGCCAGCGGAAGGGGATACTTGGCCTCCCTTCCGGCGCAATACACCTGTGGCTGGCCTATTGGATGCATGAGTCGGAAGACAACGAGAGCTACATCTCCAGCCGCGCCCTGGCGGCCATCACAAACGTAGACAGGAACACCGTGATGAAGTGGCAGCAATATCTTATCGACAACGGCTGGTTGAAGCTCACAGGGGGCAGTGCAGCAGACAAGTATGAGAAACCCACACGTGGGGCAAACAAGGTTCTAACCATGCGGGTGGATGACCCACACAAAGTGTGTCTGGCTGATAATAGAGGCCACGAAGACGGTGGCGGAACTATTCAGCCAGAGGGTGGCGGAAATCTTATTGGCGGAATAATTCAGCCTAAGGTTTATGGTTCTGGTTCTGGTTATGTTTCTAGCTCCCGTTGTGTTACCGTTCCTATTATATCTCCTTCTCCTTCTACATCTACAACTGTAGCTATCTCAGGAAATGAGATAACTTCTTCGCTTCGCTCAAATGACGAAGAACAAAAACAAGAGCAACACCAAGAGCAACACCAAGAACCAAACCAAAACCAAAAGCAAAGACCTCTGCGTTCTGCGTCTGCCGTAAAGCCTCAGCTAAAGCCTTATCTAAAGCAGTCTCCGAAGTATGACTCTCCGTTTCCTGCTGAGTTTGATTCATGGTCTGTCGTTGCCCGTGCAGAGTGGTGTGAGTCTCATTCTGTGAAGGCTACCGTACTGGTTCCTGTCCCGCCTGAGAAGAATGAGCCGCTCTCCGTTGAGCCCAAGCAGGTGAAAGCTGCCCCGGTAGTACAGCCCCCCAAGACCCCGCCACCCCCCACACCTCCAGTGCCGGTTCCACAGGCTACAGAGATCGACTGGAGGCTGAAAGGCGTCAAGAGGATTGCTGAGGACGTCCATAAGCTGCAGGTGTATTACAACGGGAAGGTACCCCCGCAAGCAGATTGGGAGACCGTGTGGATAGAGGAATGCGACAAGCTGTACCAGTTGACTGAGGGGAAGGATTCCTACCTGCCTTATTGGTCTATGCTCAAGGATTTGCAGGTGGTCAGTCAGGTCAAGCACCCGACCCAGTACACCCACCCGGCCTTGATAGCGGAGAACATCCCGGCACTGGCCGCAGAGATATTGGAACTCATCGAAAAGGATGAACTCGATGTTCTCTACGACGGATGGTGTATCGCCTTGGGAATGAAGGATGAACTCCCGCAGGATGAAGAAGCTGCTGAGCGGAAGGAAAGGGAGCGCCTGAAGAGTAACCAGTCACGCCAGTCGAAATGGCAGAAATGGATGGAGCAGCACGAGACCAGCCTATGCGCCTGACCTGCAACTTGAACTCAAACCTAACGGCACAGCCGTCCTGCTCATCCCTCGCCGGGATAAAGCAGACCGGCTGCGATAATCAGGGCTTCTTGCTGAACACGAAAATCGGCTCGGTCTTAATCGGGTTGTTGTTTCTGCGGGCACCCCATCCCGCACTTAATGCCAAATGGAGCGTTTCTTCGTGCCGAAAGCCGCATCTTGCAGCCAATCCGAGGAAGTCATCCACCAACGTTTTGTAGCTTGATACATTTGCGATGTTAATGACGAGCTTTCCATCTGTCGTAAGACAGTGATAGCAGTTCGACAGTGTTGCTGCCAAGAATCCATTTAGCCATGCCTCTCTGCTAGGAAACTTGATGAAGCTTTGCGTCGGCTCATCGGAATACCTCTCCGTGCCCCGATAGGGAGGACTGGTGAACGCCAACCGTACCGACGATTTGTCGGGCACGAAATCTTCCGACCCAGTCTTGTGCAATTCGATGTCGGGAACTGGGTATCCGAGGCACTGCACCATCGGTGGCAACTCTTCGCGCATCTCGCAGAGCCCATCCATTGTCAGTGTGGCAGGGTCAGTGCCAATATATTTCAGCACCCGGTCACATGCCATTGCGCCCAAGAGCCGCCCACCGTATCCACTCGACATATCCCATGTCACCCCGCCTTCTTTGGGCAAATAGCGGTCGTATATTGCTGCCGCTGCGGTTGGCCGGTAATTGGAAACGGACTGTGCGCCGGATACAGTCCTGAGTGCCTTCCGCAGATCGCTTTCCGATTTTAGGGAACCGTACTTTTTGCGACGGGTTAAAGCATTCTGGAGGCGTTCGTCGTCGGCAAAGGTTTCCAGCGGCGACAGCCGATCATTGCAACGGACGCCCCATGCGTGGGGGAAGTAATTCCACGCCAAAGCAAGGCCATGCATCGACTGCCCCACGATGCCGCTCTCGATGAGCCGAGAGCGGTCATAGGCAAGGAGAAGCCGCATCTCGTGCCACTTCTCCTCCATGTTCAAGAAATAGCCGGGAAACCCAGCCGTGCGAACCTCATCGAAAGAGAGAGGATTCGTCGCCATTATTCACTCTCCTTCTTCCAGTCAAGATACCGGGCTTTTGCTTGGCGAACGATAATCACGCTGCATCCAGACTTGACAGCCAGTTCCTCATCGCTCATACCGGGATTGGCCTTTGCCATCTCAGCGATTCCCTTGTGCATGTCCCTGCACCCATTGCATGGTGAGGGCGACGGAAGAATCCGAAGCGCAGGTTTCACTTCCCTCGGAGCATCAGCATGGGCTTGGGTTACGGAGTTACGCTCCGACGCCTCATCGGTCTCACTCTGGGTCGTCTTTGCGGCTGCAACAAGATCGGCTCGATAGTATCCCTTGGCGGTTGAGTTGGGTTCACTCTTGGGCTTGAAGCGAATCGTCTTTGGCACAACCCCGAAGAGCTTGAGCGTTGCTGCAAGCGAGATGTCCGTTATCCCCGGTCCCTCGTACAAACGCCACGGCGCAGTTGGAATATCACGCAGGCCATTCAACAAGTCGGCAGTAGTGATGCGGTCGCGGTCACCAATTACTGTCAGCACATCCCGCAGTAAGTGTTCCGCGTACTCCAGCTTCCGAGCCTTCTCCTCCTCGTCCTTGAGGTGCTCGAAGCGACGGACGGGAAGGGTCTTGAGTGTTGCGATGTCGATTGCAGACCGCTCCAGTTCCGGCAACCGTTCCGGGGCGAAGACTTGGCACAGGGTGAACAGCGGCTTCCATATCTCTCTGTCGCGGTCACGAAGGAAGTTCATGCTCGGATAAAATTCGTGGTAGTGAAGGTAGGAGTCTTGAATCTCTTCCAACTTCTCGAAGACAGCAGTCGCGATTTCTGAAGCGATGTCATTCCCTTCCGCCTTCGCTACTTGCCGAAGGTACTCTTTTCGGCTCCCCGCCATCGTGCGTTGCATTTCGATGACGATGCAGCGGTCACGAAGTGAATCATAGAGGTCTCCAATCTGGGCGAAGACCTTGGGACAGAAAACTGAGAACCTGACGTTTTGTCCACCGATTTTGCGTAATACGTACCCATCTCGCCTATAGCCTGAATTGAGAATCGGGCGAAATAGCGAATGGGGATTGTTAAACCGCTCGGACTCATCTATGAGGATGACTTTCTTCTCATCAATTTCGGTGTACAGGGCAGCAAGGGTCACGCTGCCGTCAACTAGGATTGCCTTCTCTTCCCCCCCGAGGAAACTGAGCAGTTCGAGGACGCGGGTCTTCCCGGCACTCATGACCATCGCGGCTACCGACAGGTATGGAACTTCATCGAAGCATTCATTCCAGCAGTGCTCCAGCACCGCGAAAAGAGCGAGTGGAAGGAAATAGCGGTCGTTCGGGAAACTCAAGTATGAGCGTAGGTAAGATTCAATCTTCGTTAGCATTACGCTACCCGACTCCATTCCTGACAGTGGGACGATTTGTGAAACTGAGTTCTCCGAACTTCGGGTACAGGGCGTCAGCGATACGGTAAAGCCAAAGTTCACGGGCTGCATTCGTCGCTTCGGAAGAGAACGTAACCCCGTAACCTACAGCCGTCTGGTTGTCCGGGTTTCTCGGAAATACTTGCTTATCTGGGACCAACATATTTAGTCTTCCTTTCTGGGGTACACTTACCGCTCGGTGCGAAAACTCACTCGTTGAGGGCGGTACGCCCCGCTTTCAGAGTTGTGGCAATTTGCCTTTTCGAGATGGCTATAAACGCAACATCCCAATTACCCGGTCATCAGAACCGTATCTTGATGCCGTTGCTGGTGACTGCGACCTGCTGACCCTCTTTGGTGAACGTCATGTCGGTATAGGCAGGTAACGCAAGTACATCGCTACCGCGATACTGCACGACAGCCCTTCTGAGCGCGGTTTTGCGAGGAAGGTAGCGGACTGGGCTTTTCTTCTCAAACTGTTCGAAGTCAAACAGGTTGCAAGAGAAAGACCATGGAGTGGTGATGCCATCTTCAAAAAGAATGTCAAACTGAAATTCAGCGACCGTAAGATGAGTAGACTCAGACTTTGCCTCATCAAAATCCGCTGGGTCACGCCACTGAATCTTCACATTCCTCCCAGTCTTCATCTCCTCGATAAATTCAGGATGGGAATCAGGAACAATAATCCTCAGGGTGCTAGGTTCCTCCAATGACAGACGAATCCTCGCGTCGGTCTCAATGCCCTCACGTGCCTGCCTACGCTTGATTACGCGGTTAATGCTTTGAATTCCCTGCTCGGAAATCTCATAGCGCAGGCTCTGAATTCTATTCGGCGGTAATTTCTTAAAGCTGATGACCTCACCCGGCTTGCAATAGCGCAGATGGTCAACGGTCAGGCATCCATATCCCAGTTGTACGACCTTCATAATTTGCACTGCTTCCTTGTCTGCGCTGAGTACCTCATCCAGCGGGCATAGGTAGTAATCCTCGTTGTCGATGCGCAGGAGCACATGAGGCTCGTGCAGATGGTGTTCGTCAATGAGAGCGTATCCAGTTGAATCTTTCATCGTTGTTCTCCTTTGGTAGATTTGGGGCACACTTCAGGCGACTGCATTTTCATGCTCGTTGAGGGCGTGTGCGCCCCGGTTGTCCTGCTTCGTTTCGTTGGCCGCACGCCACGGATCGTGGCGCGGCAAAGGCTGGTTCAATTTAAGCTCAGCCCCGCTGCTGCGTTGTGCTTGACGATAACCAGCGAACTTGGATGCCCATGCACAAAGCTTGTAACTGCTGTAATCTCTCCAGCAGCAGTCCCTTTGAGACAAGCGGGGCACCAAAAAGTGCCTACACCCCACGGTTTGCCAAAGGCCGGAGCCTCGGGTGTGTACCGAGCATAGTGGCACCTCGTACAGTGCAACCGCCTGTGCCCCCGTTCAGCCGCTTCTATCTGCGTTGCTGAATCCTGGGTTGTCACGGATGACCACCAAAGTGTCTACCACTTTACTTTCATGACTCATAATCCTCTTCCTACTTACGCTTCTTGTTCCCGCAGCCATTGAGCCACGTGTACCCCGTCATACCGAATAGACCCCCGCACTCGGTAGTACGGGATATTCCCAGCCGCCGTCATCTCATAAATCGTTTTCGGGCTCAATGCCAACATCCGGGCAAGCTGTGGCACCGTGATGGCGTCCCTGGATTGCTCCAGCCGTGTCGGTATATCCAGTCTGTCTGTGGGGTGATCCATTGTCCGTCCCATCCTTAAACCGTCCCCATCTTGCACCCCCAATTGTTACAGTTGTGTTAATATACGTGGAAGTCACACTTTTTTGAGTAAATGTTGAAAAATTTATGCTATACTTCGCCGTACTTTAGTTAATTACTAAGTTGTTTATATAGAATGGTTTACGATTTTGCATCAAAATACTCTAAATTGCAGAAAAACTTTTTTTTCGAGGTGAGCGGCGGTGCCCTTGTTTTTGTGATCCTGCTCACACCCCCTGAAACCGCCCAGCCGTGTAGTACAACATCGCCGTCGTAGTACGACAAAAAGGCAGGAGGTGGGCATCTGATGTGTACAATCTGGAATTCATGGAAGGTTCTCTAAACGCCCAAGTTGTTGATTTTCTGTGATTTATTCTCTAAATGTATGAATCTAAAGGGTGTACAAAGAGTAACTGGTGGGCGGTCAGGGACTCGAACCCCGGACATCCTGCTTGTAAGGCAGGCGCTCTAACCAACTGAGCTAACCGCCCACTCTCGGTGGACAGGCCTCTGCGGCCTTACGTCATCATAGCAGCGCGGATGCTGTCCGGCGAGAGCGCTGTTTCCCGTGAGTCGAGAGCTCTGAAGCGGCTGCATAAAGCAGAACCTGAGCCGGTACGCCGGAGCTGCATGGGCAACTCTAGCGCGGAAGGCGGCCTGGGTTCATACGGAAAGACCAGACTGCGCCCGGCTTAGTGCGAGACCTGTGCCTTGCCGCAGGACGGAGCCTGGGTTGAGCACAGGGCGCGGCCTGGGTTGATAAACTCAGCCAGTGGGCCGCCTTATCCTCAATGCCGACGACTTTGGGCTGACCGCGGGGGTCAACCGCGCCATCGTCGAGTTGCACCGGGCCGGGCGGCTGACCAGCGCCACGCTGATGGCGCGCGCCGCGGCCACTGAAGAGGCCATCGAACTGGCCCGCACCACGCCCACGCTGGGGGTGGGCTGCCACGTGGTGCTGGTGGACGGTGAGCCGCAGCTTGCCGCGCGTGAGCTTTCCATACTGCACGAGCCTTCAACTCTGCCTTCGACTCTGCCCCCGGCTCTGATCGACCCACGCACCGGCCGCTTTCATCCCACGCTGGGCGCATTTCTCGCCCGTCTGCTCACCGGACGGATCCGCTCCGGCGAGATCGAGGCCGAGGCCGCCGCGCAGATTGCCCTGCTGCAATCCAAAGGCCTGCGCCTCACCCACATCGACACACACAAGCACACGCATATGTTCCCCGCCGTGCTCCGGCCGATGCTGCGGGCGGCCAGGGCGGCGGGCATTCGCGCGGTGCGCAATCCCTTTGAGCCCCGCTGGAGTTTGCGCGCGACACCGGGAGCGCCCGTGATCCGGCGTGCGGAGGTTGGTCTCTTGCGGCGGCTGGAGCCAGCCTTCCGGCGCATCGTGGCCGAAGAGGGCTTTGCGACCACCGATGGGGCCATCGGCGTGCTGGCAACCGGAACCCTGGACGCCGCCACCGTCGCTTCCCTGCTCCGCAACCTGCCGCCGGACACCTTGGGGACAGAAACCTGGGAACTGGTCACGCATCCCGGCTACAATGACCAAGATCTGGCCCAGGCGCGGACCCGTCTGCTGGCCTCGCGGGAGACCGAACGCGAAGCCCTGGGCGCAGTGGAGCAGTTTCCGGCCATCGAGCTGATCTCCTTTGCGCAGATCGGTCTGGCCAGGTCACAGATCGCGTAATTTTGTGCGTGGCGATGGAGGTTCGTGCTATCTCAGGTTAGGCGCAAAAGTGTCAAAACGCAGGTTCTTCGACTACGCTACGCTTCGCTCAGAATGACAGCGCCGAACCTGGGGCACCCAGCGTTGGTTCAGCAACATACGATCAGAAACCTGGCTCAGTGGTTCGCTAACCCGAACGGCTGCATCTTCCCCGCTGCCCTGAGCGTCCAAGACAAAGACGGACGCAGCAGCCCTACCCAGAGAACGAGAAAATCATGCGCATTGGCATTACCTGCTATCCCACCTACGGCGGCTCGGGCGTGGTGGCCACGGAGCTGGGCATCGAGCTGGCCGCGCTGGGCCACGAGGTGCATTTCATCTCCTATTCGCAACCCTTCCGGCTAAGCGGGCGCGACAACGGCATTCATTACCACGAGGTTCCGGTCTCCAGCTACCCGCTCTTCGAGTTCCCGCCCTACGACTTGGCGCTGGCCTCGCGGATGGCCGAAGTGGCTGAATTCTGCGAACTTGACCTGCTGCATGTGCACTACGCCATTCCTCACTCGGTCAGTGCGTTGCTGGCGCGCCAGATGCTGGCCGCGCGCGGCCGCCGGCTGCCCTTCGTCACTACCCTGCACGGCACCGACATCACGCTGGTAGGCCTGGACCGCTGCTACCTGCCCATTACCCGCTACGCCATCCAGGAGAGCGACGGCGTGACCAGCATCTCCGAGTACCTCAAGAAGGAAACAGTGGAGCACTTCGGCGTGACGCGGCCCATCGAGGTGATTCCGAACTTCGTCAACTGCGACCTGTATCAGCCCATCAAAGACGAGGCTGCGCGGACCGCGGCGCGGCGTCATCTGGCCCCTCCCGGCGAGGCAATTCTGATGCATCTCTCCAACTTCAGGCCGGTCAAACGGGTGGTGGACGTGGTGAAGGTCTTTGCGCAGGTGGCGCGCGAGATTCCGGCGCGGCTGGTGCTGGTGGGCGACGGGCCGGAGCGCTCGGCGGCCGAGTGGCTGGCGCACGACCTGGGAATTCAATGCCACGTTCGCTTCCTGGGCAAGCAGGAGCGGGTCAACGAGCTGCTCGCGCTGGCCGACCTGATGCTGATGCCCAGCGAACTGGAGTCCTTTGGCCTGGCGGCTCTGGAGGCGATGGCGTGCAAGGTTCCCTCCATAGCCACGCGCGTGGGTGGAGTGCCGGAGCTGATCGACGACGGCGTGACCGGGCTGCTCTACGAGGTGGGCGACGTGGACGGTATGGCCGCTGGAGCGATAAGTCTGCTCAAGAACCGCGACCGCCTGGAGGCCATGCGCGAAGCCGGGCGCAAGACGGCGCAGAAACGCTTCTGCTCCTCGCTGGTGGTGCCCCATTACGTGCGCTACTACGAGTCGGTGCTGGGGAAACAGGAATCAGGGAACAGGGAGCAGCTTCCAGTACCGTGACAACCTGATTCGGTAACGACTGGAATGTAGTGTCGGTCTCCAGACCGGCTGTCGTGCGGGCGTCCACGCCCTCACTTGTCCGGAGCAATTACCAGATTACGCGGTCGCGATACTAGCTGCCAGCCGTCAGCTTGTCCGGCTGCCCGGCTGCCCGGCGGGATCGACCTCGAAAACTGGAGTAAAGCCCAGTTGCCGCCAAAAATTGCGGACCAGGGCGACGGTTTCCGGGGCGGTGCGGGTGGTGGTGCGGAGCAGAATCAGCGCGCCAGAACCGCCACTTGGCTGGGAGGCCCCCACGGCGAGATTGCCGCCCCCAGTTTCGGGTTTGCCGGCCACCGTCTCGGGTTGATCAACTCCCGTCCAGGGTTTGCCGGCAAGGCTGCTGGCCTCGGCGGCAATGGCGATGCATTTTTTAGGCCGGTAGGTGCAGTTGGCCAGGTCGGCGATGGAAAGGCGCGTCGTGGGCGTGGCCAGCACCGTGCGCGGCGGGGCCATGCGATCCAGCAGCCAGAGAATTTCCAGCTTGGATTCCAGCTCATCCGGGACACAATCGATCACCAGGTCGGCCTCGCGGACCGCCTCCTCGATGGTGGAAACAAAGGCGATGGCGGCCAAGGCTTCAGAGTCGCGGTTCGGGACTCCGGGACCGAGCTGCTGGCGCAAGAACTCCTGGGCGTGATGCAGATTACGGGGCATCACGTCCTCCAGCAGCACAGGGAAGCCAGCGCGGGCAGCCGCGAGGGCCAGCCAGCGGCCCAGCGGTCCAGCCCCGATGATGGCAACGGTCGTCGGCAAGCGGATTTTACTTGGCGGCCAGGGCCTGGGCCACGTCCTCGGCATTGGGCCGGGCCTGCAGCAGGTGCGCGGCAACGCGGGCGCGCTCCTCAGGGGTGAGCGTGGGGATGGTGGCCAGCACCCGGCGCAGGGTCACGGCAACATCGTCAATGTAATTCATCAGGCGGATCGCTTCTCCGGAGAGCGGCATGGTCGAAATCCCTCAAAACTCTGGTTTTAAAGTCAGCTTCCATTGTAGGCGTTGGGGCGACGGCGAGCCAAGCTGGAGGTGACAAAAGCTCTAGGTTGCAAAACTGTTCCTACAATCTGAAAATGCCGTTCTAACGCGCATCATCACTCCCGGCACGGGTGGGCGCCAGCGACTGGAAGACTTCCAGCAGCTCAGCCGCGACGGTCTCCCAGCTTCGGCTGCCGCACGCGGAGATGGCCTGGGCCTCCCAGTTTTTGTCGAGGGTAGCCGCAAGGGCCTGAGCCAGGGCGGCCGCGTCGCGCGGGGGTACGAGCCGTCCGCACTGCTCACTCAGAATCTCCGGAATGCCGCCAACATTCGTGGCAACGACCGGCCGTCCGCTGGCCAGCGCCTCCAGAATCACATTGGGGCAGCCCTCCATGTAACTTGGCAGCGTGACCAGATCGGCCGCCGCCATCCAGACGGCCACTTCGTCGAAGGCGCAACCGGGCAGCGCGTGGATAAAGCCGGCGGCGTTGCGAGCCTGGATGGCGCTCTCGATCAACGGCCGGTCCGGACCCTCGCCGATCATGTACACGTGCAGATGGGGGCGTGCGGAGTGCAGCGCTGCGGCTGCTTCGATCAGCTCTCGCAGGCCTTTTTTCACGTCCATGCGCCCGATGTAAACCACCGCCTCGGCGGCCGGGTCGATGCCGAGCCTCTGCCGCGTCTCCAGCCGGTCGCCAGGGTGAAAGACGGCCAGATCGCAGCCGTTGACGATGGCGCGGGTCTTCGCAGGCGCTGCGCCCATGGCGATAGCCTTCAAGCGCAGATCGCCGCTGACGGTAACCAGAAAATCGGCCTCGCGCAAAACCGTGCGCGTGTGCATCGCCGAGATAGGATCGCCGATGCGGTTAATGTCCGAGCCGATGCTCATGGCCACGACAGGCACCGCGAGGGCCTGGCCGATTTTCAGAGCCGCGTAGCCGTCGGGATAGAGAAAGCAGCCGAAGACCAGGTCGGGAGCAAATCGGCGCACCTGCGGCAGCAAGACGTGGGCCGCCATCGGCCCATTGAATGGCCGGGAGAGGACGGGTAGCGCGGGATAGTCGGAGTAACTTGTCCTCACATCGGGAGGGCTATAAGTGGGGTCCAGCCGGTTGTAACTCCGGCTGCGTGGCTTGAACAGGTGGGGATAACTTGCATTGGGATAGAAGACGCGCAGGTCGGTCTCGCGGGCTAGCACACGCAGCGTCTGATAAGCCGAGCGGCCCTGCCAGGGTTCAGCCGAGCTGGGAAAATAGCGGGTAACAACCGCGACCTTGAGCAAGGTTACTCTCCCGTTCCCGCGGGCTGGGCAGCCGGCACCTGCGCGTCGCACTCGCGCTCTCTTCCGGCGATGGAATGGAGCAGGCCGGCATAGCGTTGAGCCAGAACCTTGCGTTCGTACTGCGCAATCTTTTCACGGTTGGGATGAAACTCGTTGAGCAGCGAGTTGCCGCGCGCCGCAACGTCAATGAACAGCAGGCGAATGCCCTCGACGTCACGATTGCCTGCCCACCATCCAGCCCGCAATTCTTCCAGCAGGCGGCGTGTCTCGCCCTCGGGATGGACAGCGCCGAGAATGGGCTTGCCCCCGCCGGCGTAGTCGTAGAATTTTCCTCCGACATTCAGCGGATCGTGATTGATCAGCAGAACATAATCGGTCTCGCTCATCGCGGCCATGGCTTCGCGCTGGGGCAAATAGCCTATCAACTCCACCATCTCGCCCAGTTGCAAAAGAGCTTCGCGAAAGCTAGGTTCTTCGATGTGACCAATGAAGCGGAGTCTGAAGCGCGATTTCACTTCGCTCGGCAACGATTGCAGAGCTTGAACCAATGCGGTTGGCTCGGTCGAGGCGTAGATAGTGCCCACATAGGTAACGATAATCTTGCCTTCGGGCCGAGGTTTCGCTGACAGTGCAGAGCGGACCAGTCTTGTGGCGTCAAATCCGTTTGGGAGCAGATGAAACTTGCCGTCAGGCTCCTGCGGATAGCGAGCGCGGATCTGGCGGCGCGCCGCTTCGGTCACGGCTACAACGGCGGTAGCATTTGTCACCGCGCTTGCTTCAGCGGCCTGCGCAATTTTGCGCGTGCGCTCGCTGCAACTGAAAAGAAAGCTGACCAGATCAAAGGTAGTCGTAAGCCATTCATCGCGGAAGTCGACGACAATGGCAAGTTGCGGGAACTCCTTGCGAAGCTTCTCCGCCAGCAGCACACTGGAGAAAGGCGGCACAGTAATGAGGACAAGTTCAATCTTCCGCTTCCTGACGATGCGGCGCGCGGCGCGTGCAAGCACCGGAAGCCAGGTGACTTGCGGGTCGGGCTGCAGAATGTCCTGGATCACTCTCTTGAGAAAATGCGGCTTGCTGGAGGCCGCAGGGCTGACAGCTTGCCCCGAGGGCGGTTTCGATCCCGCGATCAACCGCTTGATCCACTTCTTGATGCCGAAGGGAAGGTCGAGAGTAAGAGTGCGGTGAACGGCTACTTCGGCCGGAATCTCTCGGAGCAGGCTAGGATCGGAGCCCACGGCAGATGCATTGCGCGCGGTCAGCACATCGAGCCTGATTCCTTCAGCTGGCAGGTAGCGCGCCAGGCTCGCGGCGCGCATGACTCCCGTGCCTCCAACCGGTGGGAATGAATAGGTGACCAGCAGAACATTCAGAAGCTTCATCGGCTAACTTCTCCGTGAGAAACCGGGCTATAGCGTTTTTGGAACTGGTCTAGGTCTCTGACCGCGTAAATTTGCGCCTTCCCACCCTTGCCGCAAGAACAAGTACGCCGCAAGGATGGGGCACCCACATAGGTACAACATCAAGCGGTCAGAAACCTAGAGCATTTTCGGAATAAATGTAGCCCTTTTGAGTGCATGGAATGTGGCTTTTCTCATGGAAAAAGCCACCTGTTACGCACTTGGCGGCCTGCTGTAATTCCGAAAATGCTCTAAAAAGCCTGTCGAGCAAGAATTTCGGCAATTCGTGCCGCCGCTTTACCGTCCCATAGCGGCGGACGGCCCGCCTGTTTGTGGCCGGCGTTCAGCGCTTCATGGAAACTTTTCCGAAGCAGTTCCCAATCGTGCCCGATCAGGACATTCGTGCCCAGGGTCACCGTGATTGGGCGCTCGGTGTTCTCGCGCAAAGTGAGGCATGGCGTTCCCAGATAAGTCGTCTCCTCTTGTATGCCGCCCGAGTCCGTGATGACAACCCTGGCATTTTTCTGAAGCGCAAGAAACTCGAGGTAGCCCAGCGGCTCAATGGCGAGAAGATTCGAGTTGCACTGATCGAGCTGCGCCGCCCACTTCTGGCGCGTCCTCGGGTGGACGGGAAATACCAGGGGAAGTCCACGGCTCAAGTCATCAAGAACTTCCAGCATTGGCAAGAAAATAGCCTCATCATCGACGTTCGATGGACGATGAAGCGTTACCAATCCAAAAGAGCCCAGGGATAACTCCGCCTTGAGCTTCGGGAAGATTTCATCCGCTTTCGGCAGAAATTGAATCAGTGTATCGATCATTACGTTGCCAACAAGAAAGATTTTTTCCTTCGCAATGCCCTCGCGCGCCAGGTTTTCATCGCCATCAACTGACGGAGTAAAGAGGAGGTCCGCGAGCTGGTCGGTTACCAGGCGGTTGATCTCCTCCGGCATCGAACGGTCAAAGGAGCGCAATCCCGACTCGACATGTCCCAGGCGAATGCCGAGCTTGGAGCATACTAGCGCCGCGGCAACGGTAGAATTCACGTCGCCATAAACCAGCACGATGTCCGGCTTGCGCGCCAGCACAACCGGTTCGAACCGGCTCATGATCGCGGCAGTCTGCTGCGCATGCGATCCCGAACCGACATTCAGGCTTTCATCTGGCTTCGGAATCTCCAATGCCTTGAAGAACACATCCGACATGAGCGCATCATAGTGCTGGCCCGTATGCACCAAGGTCTGCTCGTGCCCTCTGTCCCCCAGCGCACGGTATACGGGAGCCGCCTTCATGAAGTTTGGCCGCGCGCCAACCACGTGCAGAACTTTCATTGAGAATTCCCTTCGCCGTTACCTTAACATCGACCCCGTGCGGGGAACAAACCTCTGCGTGCTGGCAGAAGATCCGGCGAAGGCTGCCGGGGATCATTCCTCAGCCCGGCAACTTCTTCCCGCAGCCCCAAGCCGTAGTATGAAGGGGGAAGAATCTGCCTCCTGGGAGCAACGACTTGGCTTACGACGACCTGCGCGACTGGATCAAAACCCTCGAAAAGCACGGCGAACTGAAGCGCATCCGCGAAGAGGTCTCGCCGGAGCTGGAAATCACCGAGATCACCGACCGCGTCTCCAAAATCGGCGTAAAAAACCCTTCCGCCGCCCGCGCCAACGCGAAAAGAAGCGCAGAGAGCTACTTGCCCGGTGGTCCTGCCCTGCTCTTCGAGAACGTCAAGGGCCATCCCGGCCACCAGGTCTTCATCAACCAGTTCGGCAGCGAGCGGCGCATGGCGCTGGCCCTGGGCGTGGACCGCCTCGACGAGATTGCCGAGCGCATTCAGGCCCTGATGAACCTGAAGGCCCCGGAGGGCCTCATCGACAAGCTGAAGATGCTGCCGCAGTTGGGAGCGCTGGCCAGCGCCTTTCCCAAGACCGTCAGCCGTAAGGAGGCTCCCTGCAAGGAGGTCGTCCTCCATTCTAACGAAAACGGTGGCCGCGGCGAGCTCGACCTGAACCAGTTTCCCATTCTCAAGTGCTGGCCCCAGGACGGCGGCCGCTTCATCACCCTGCCCTGCGTCGTCACTCGCGACCCGAGGACCGGCCGGCGCAACGTCGGAATGTACCGGATGCAGGTCTACGACGGCCAGACCACCGGGATGCACTGGCAGCGGCAGAAGGTCGCCGCCGAGCACTACCGGGAAGCGCTGCGCGCGGCCGTCTCAGCCGATGCAATCAAACAATACCAATACGGCCCGAAGGGCGCCCGTGTGGCGGCGATGGCCGAGTCGGCTGGCGGCGCGGTCGCCATTCCCGACGGCCCCGGCAAAATAGGAGGCCTTCCGCAGGTGGCGCTCGGCAACTTGAAGGGTTCGCGGCTGGAGGTTGCCGTCGCCATCGGCACCGATCCCGCGACCACCTTCGCCGCCATCGTGCCCGCGCCGCCCGAAGTTGAGGAGTTTCTCATCGCCGGTTTTCTGCGCGGCAAGCCGGTCGAGCTTGTCCAGTGCGAAACCGTCGATTTGCAGGTTCCGGCCCACGCCGAGATCGTACTCGAAGGCTACGTCGAGCTGAATGAGCTGCGCACCGAGGGCCCCTTCGGCGACCACACCGGCTTCTATACCCTGACCGACGAGTACCCGGTCTTTCACCTGACCGCGATCACCCATCGCCGGAATCCGATTTACGCGGCCACCGTCGTCGGCAAGCCCCCCATGGAAGACGCCTGGATGGGCAAGGCCGTCGAGCGCATCTTCTTGCCCGTCCTAAAGATGCAGATTCCGGAGCTAGTGGACATTCACCTGCCCGTCGAGGGCGTCTTCCACAACCTGATGCTGGTCTCCATCCGCAAGAGCTACCCCGGCCAGGCGCGCAAGGTGATGAACGCCATCTGGGGGCTGGGCCAGGCCATGTTCACCAAGTGCATCGTGGTGGTGGACGAGGATTGCGACGTGCAGGACGTGGGCGAGGTCACCCTGCGCGTGGCCAACAACATCGACCCGGAGCGCGACATTCAATTCACCCTCGGCCCGGTCGACACGCTCGACCACGCCGCGCGGCTGCCGAATTTCGGCTCCAAAATGGGGATCGACGCCACCAGAAAATGGAAGGCCGAGGGCTTCGACCGCCCCTGGCCCGCGATGATCGAGATGGACCGCGCCACCAAGGCCAGAATCGATGCGATCTGGGAGAAGCTGGGGCTGTAGCCCGCCGCTTCGCCCTCGCCTGTCAAGCTGAGTGGGCATGGCAAAGCCAACAGATTGGCGGGTGTGCAGGTCCGAACGTCAAAAAATAAATGGGTGCCCAGGTCCGGATTTTCGGATCTGGGAAATATAAGCCTTGCACAGCCTCTCTGCTATACATAGAACCATGCGGGTCGTTATTTCTTGGCTCTTCTATAGTTTGATAGCGGCTATGCTGGCCGCCGCACCTTCCTTGCAAGCCCAGCAGGCCCCGGACTCCTTTCGCTGGATCGACTTCCACTCCGCCCAAGCCCAGGACCAGGACGTGGTGGTCTGGGTGACGCGCTCGCTGGCCGCCGAAAAATGGACGGCGATTCGCGAGATCGGCGTCGAGTACGACGCGGCCTTGGTGGTCACCACGCTGCGCCCGGCGCCGCAGTCGCCGCCTGACGCCGACAGCTTCACGGTCTGGTACGCCTCGCTGACCAGCCACGTGGTTGCTCCGCTGCTCAAGGGCTCGAACCTGCGCCTGCTCGACTGGATGCCGTTGGCCGATGGCCGGCCGCTGGAGTTGGGCGCGCTCTACGACGATTGCAATGAGTGCGCGGCGTCCACGTTTTTCACGGCCTTTTACTACGATCGGCCTCACCACATATGGACCACCCGCTGGATGCGCGGCGGACAGGGCGCGCTGGCATGGACCGCCAACCCTCCGGCGGGCGTTGCCCTCACCCAGGTCTACGCGGTGCTGAATGAGCTGAACGGCCGCCAGGTGCTCGGCACATGGAGCCACTTCGACTACGGAAAACTGAAGCCTGCCGAGGATGTCGTCTACCGCTACGACCTGGACCCCTATAGCAAGCTCGAGCGGACCCAATTGCTCCGCGGCAAGGAGGCCGTGGCCATGAAGCAGCAACTCTGCGGCGAGCCGAATGCCGCTCTCGATTCGGGGCTGGCGCGCGGGCAGGACTCGGCGCTCTGTCAGCAGACGGTGCCGCCACGCTCCGAACGCCGGCCCGTCACTACCCCGCCGGCCAACAACCACGGCCGGTCCGTGCCGCCCGGCACGCGGCACTAAATTTCAACCCTGTCATGGTCAATAGAGAACTGTTTCACACCAATCGATTCGGATAATATCCAAACGATTGGAGATTGAAATGATCAGTTTGCCCGGATTTGCGCGATTGCCGTTGCTTGCCATGACGGTAGTACTGTTTACCGTCGGATGCCCCCAGAGTCAGAATCCGGCTTCTGGCAACTCCGGCCCACTCGGATCGCAGGATCAGGCCACGAATCAGGCCCCGGACCCGGCGTCGGCCAACCTGGCCCCTGTCTCTGCCGACGCGAACGCCGCGGCGCCCGCATATTACAGTGCCCAGCAGAGCGCTCCGCGGCGTGAAACGCGCAGAGCTTACAACCAGGCCTCCGACCAGGGCTATGACCAGGGCTCGTATGATCCCGGCTACGGCGCTCAGCCAGTTTACTACGCGCCTCAGCCGCCGCCGCCCCTGCCCGACTACGACCAGCCTCAGGCTCCCGGCGACGGCTACCTGTGGACGCCCGGCTACTGGGCATGGGCTCCAGCCGGTTATTACTGGGTGCCCGGCGTGTGGGTGCAGGCTCCCTATCAGGGGGCACTCTGGACGCCCGGCTACTGGGGTTACTGGCATAACCATTACAGGTTTTACCGTGGCTACTGGGGCCCGCACATCGGCTACTACGGTGGCGTCGATTACGGCTTTGGCTACATCGGCTTTGGCTATCAGGGCGGCTACTGGGGCGGCGGGCATTTCAACTACAACCGCTCCTACAACAACGTGAACGTCACTTATGTGCACAACGTCTACGACCGCCCATACAGAGAGGACCACCGGGGCGGCGCTCGCGTGAGCTTCAACGGCGGATCGGGCGGATTGCAGGTACGGGCCAGGCCCGAGGAACTGGCGGCTCACCGCGAGTCCCATGCCGCGCCCATGCGTGCACAGGTGCAGAATGAACACTCAGCCCGTACCAACCGAGCTCAGTTTGCCAACGTAAACCATGGCCATCCGGCCACTGCGGCCATCAGCCGGCCCCTTGCGGCTGACCGCAATGTGCGGGCGCCAGCGGCGTTGCAGGCACATAACCAAGCTGAAGCGCGGCAGCGCCAAGCAGGCCAGCAGCAACAGCAGCGCCAAGCGGGTCAGCAACAACAGCAGCGTCAGGCGGGACAACAGCAACAGCAGCGCCAAACTGCTCAACAACAGCAGCAACGCCAAGCGGGGCAGCAGAAACAGCAGCGTCAGGCGGGACAACAGCAGCAACGTCAAGCAGGGCAACAGCAGCAACAGCGTCAGGCGGGACAACAACAGCAACGCCAAACTGGGCAACAGCAGCAGCAGCGTCAGGCGGTTCAGCAGCAACAGCAGCGTCAAGCGGGGCAGCAGAAACAGCAGCGTCAGGCGGGACAACAGCAGCAACGTCAAGCAGGGCAACAGCAGCAACAGCGTCAGGCGGGACAGCAGCAACAGCAGCGTCAGGCGGGGCAACAACAGCAACGCCAAGCTGGGCAACAGCAGCAAAAGCGTCAGGCGGTTCAGCAGCAGCAGCGTCAGGCGGGGCAACAACAGCAACGCCAAGCTGGGCAACAGCAGCAACAGCGTCAGGCGCAGCAGCACCAGGCAGGGCAGCAACAACAACAGCGTCAGGCGCAGCAGCGGCAGGCTGCACCGCAACGGCAAGCGCAGCAGCAACGCCAAGCGGCCCCACAGCAGCGGCAGCAGCAGCAGCGGCAATCAGCCCCGCAGCGTCAGGCTGCCCCTCAACGGCAGGCTGCCCCTCAACGGCAGGCTGCCCCTCAACGGCAGGCCGCTCCGCAACGGCAGGCCGCTCCGCAGAAGCAGGATCAGTCGCATAAGAAATAAACTTCCTGGGCGGAGCCTCCACTTAGGAGGCTCCGCGGGAAGGCAAAGGAAGCAATATTACTCCACCGTCAGCACCCGGATTGCCATCAGGTTCCGCACGCAGCGGGAGAGGCCTTTGTCCCCGGTGTTCACCAATTGCAGGGGAACGGTGCCCGCAAGGGGTTTTCCGTCCATCGCGTCGGCGACGATCACCGTGGAATGGCTCACGGCGGGAGCAACCTCTGCCAGCGAGTAGGCCACCTTGTAGCCATCGGCGCCCTCGGCCACCAGATAAAGCCTCAACGACTCGCCTTCCGACTTGTCGGGAACGCCCAACTGCTTGAGCAGTTCGATCAGGGGCACACCGGAGAAGGTCATGTTCTGCTTGGTATGGCCGTTGACGACGGTGACGCTCTGGTGCGGCAGCGCGGCCAGCGTGGCCGGGGTCCACTCGGCGGATTTATCCCCAAAGATAATGCGCATTGTCCCGGCCGGCACCGGAGACTCCATGCCATGATCCATGCATTTGCACTTGCTCATCTCCATCTTGCATTTGCTCATGTCCATGGGTTTGGCCTGGCTCGTCTTCATGCCGTTCATCTCGCCTTCCGGCGCTGGCGGTTGCAGACTCTTATACTGTGCTATGGCGGCAACCGTTCCAGCCGCAAAGGCCGTCAACAGGAAGATCGCGCGATAAACCCTCATTTGCATGGTAAGTTTCTCCCGGCAACCATCGTATACTACCCGCATGTCGATCGTGGGCAATATCGCTGGCATTGTCCGGGGCATGAGCATCACCTTCCGGGAGATCTTCGAGCCCACCCAGGTAGAAAACTACCCCGACGGCGACGGTCCCCTGCGCGGAGCGGTCTTCGAGCAGCGCTTCCGCGGCGCCCACCTCTTGCGGCGCGACGAGAATGGCCTAGAAAAGTGCGTGGCTTGCTTCCTCTGCGCAGCCGCCTGCCCCTCCAATTGCATTTATATAGAGGCCGCGGAGAACACTGCGGAGGCCCGCATCAGCTCGGCCGAGCGCTACGCCAAGGTTTACAACATCGACTACAACCGCTGCATCTTCTGCGGCTATTGCGTCGAGGCCTGCCCCACCGACGCCATCACCCACGGCCACGGCTTTGAACTGGCCACCTTGAACGCCACCAACCTGGTCATGCGCAAGGAAGATATGCTGGTGCCCGCCGAGGCGCTCGCGGCGGCCAAGTAACATACCAGACTCTGCGCGAATCGCCTCAAACGGCATGGTCCAGTTATCCTAGTGTAGAGCTAAGGCTGCATTTTCTGTTTTTTCCGGCGGCCGGTGAGCTCAGGAGCGACTTTGGCGGACTTTCTTACAGAACTGAAGCGGCGCGTGCTGGTTTACGACGGCGCAATGGGCACCAATCTGCAAAAGCACAACCTCACCGCGGAGGATTTCTGGGGCCATGAGGGGTGCAACGAGCTGCTGGTGCTCTCGCGGCCGGAGGTGATCCGCGCCGTTCACGCCTCCTTCCTGGAGGCCGGTTGCGACGTCATCGAGACCGACAGCTTCGGCTCCAACTCGATCGTGCTGGTCGAGTACGGCCTCGCCGAGCGTACCCGCGAGCTGAACCTGGCGGCGGCGCGTCTGGCCCGCGCGGTGGCCGACGAGTACTCGACCCCTGAAAAGCCGCGCTTTGTTGCCGGCTCGATGGGCCCCACCACCAAGCTGCCCTCGCTGGGCCACATCGGCTACGACGAAATGGCCGCGGCTTATCGCGAGCAGGCCGAGGCGCTGGTCGAGGGCGGCGTGGACGTGCTGCTGGTTGAAACCTGCCAGGATCTGCTGCAAGCCAAAATCGCCATCGCCGCCTGCCAGGACGCCATTCGCTCCGCCCAGGAAGGCAAGTTCCCCAATCCCGGCCGCCGGGTTGCCATTCAGGCCCAGATTACCCTGGAAGCTGCCGGGACGATGCTGCTTGGCTCGGAGATTGGCGCCGCGCTGGCCGTGCTCGAAAGCCTTCAGCCCGACGTCGTCGGCCTCAACTGCGCCACCGGCCCGGCAGAGATGAACGACGCGGTCCGCTTCCTCTGCCAGAATTCGGCCTTGCCCATCAGTGTGCAACCCAACGCCGGCCTGCCGCAGAACGTGGGCGGCCACGCGGTTTACCAGCTCACCCCGGCCGAGCTGGCCTCCTGGCTGCGGCGCTTCGTCACCGAGTACGGCGTGCAGGTCGTCGGCGGCTGCTGCGGCACCACCCCCGAGCACCTGCGTGCTGTGGCCGAGGCCGTCAAGGGCCTGCAACCGGCCCAGCGCGCGCTCCAGCCGCAATCGGTCGCGGCCAGCGCATTCTCGGCGCAATCGCTCGAAGCCGACGCGCAGCCCATCATCATCGCCGAGGAGATGAACACCACCACCCGCCTCGACAGCTTTCGCAACATGGTGCGCTCGGGCGACTACGACGGCATCCTGGCCATGGCCAAGCGGCTGGTCGGCGAGGGCTCGCAGATGCTCGACCTCTGCTGCGCCATCGTCGGCGAAGACGAGACGGCTTACATGAACGCGGTGCTCGAAAAAATCGCCACCCGCGTTCCCGCGCCCATCCTCGTCGATTCCACCGAGGCCGGCGTCATCGAAGAGGCTCTGAAGCGCATTCCCGGCAAGCCCGTCATCAACTCGATCAACCTGGAGGACGGCGAGAAGCGCACCAGCCTGGTACTGCCCATGGCCCGCCGCTACGGCGCCGCGGTCATCGCGCTCACCATCGACGAACAGGGCATGGCGCTGACCGCCGACCGCAAGGTGGCCATCGCCCATCGCATCCACGATCTGGCCGTCAAAAAATACGGAATGCGCCCCGAGGACCTGATCTTCGACGCGCTCACCCTGCCCATCTCGACCGGCCAGGAGGATTACCGCTCAGCGGCCATCGAGACGCTGGAAGCGGTGCGGCGCATCAAGCTCGAACTGCCCCGCTGCCTCACGGTTCTCGGCGTCTCGAACATCTCCTTCGGGCTGAACGCCTATGCCCGCCGCGTGCTGAATTCGGTCTTCCTCAAGGAGGCCGTGGACCGGGGCCTCGACGCGGCCATTGTCAACTACTCGAAGATTTATCCGCTCTACAAGATTCCCGAGAAGGAAGTCGAGCTGGCCCGCAAGCTGATCTTCCAGGATTGGGGGCCGGATCGCAGCGGCGGCGATCCCTTGCAGGCCTACATGGCCTACTTCGCCAGCCTGGGCAAGGGATCAGTTCAGGAAGAAGAAATCGAGGTCGAAGACCTTACTGCCGACGAAAAGCTCAAGCGGTTGATCATTCGCGGCGAGCGGACGATTGGATTAGGCGAGCAAAAGCAGTCTCTGGAAGAAGCTCTGGAAGCCGCGCTTCTCACTCACTCTCCGCTTGAGCTGATTAACACGGTCCTGCTCGAGGGCATGAAGACCGTGGGAGAGCTCTTCGGCGCGCGCAAGATGCAGCTGCCCTCCGTGCTCGATTCCGCCGCGGTGATGAAGGCCGCGGTGGCCTATCTTGAGCCGAAGATGGAGAAATCCGATGGCGGCGGCAAAGGGACGATGGTTTTGGCCACGGTCAAGGGGGACGTGCACGACATCGGCAAGAATCTCGTCGATATTATCCTCTCCAACAACGGCTATCGCGTCATCAATCTGGGCATCAAGCAGCCCTCGGACGCGATTATCGCCGCCACGCGCGAGATCAACGCCGAGGCCATCGGGCTGAGCGGCCTGCTGGTCAAATCCACCCTCGAAATGAAGTACATCTTGCAGGATCTGGAGCGGCTGGGCATGACCGTGCCCGTCATCTGCGGCGGCGCGGCGCTGACGCGAAAGTACGTCGAGGAAGATTTGCGCAAGGAGTACTCCGGGCCGGTTTTTTACGCCGAGGACGCCTTCGCCGGGCTGCACGCCATGGCCGATCTGACCTCGACCGACGCGGCCGTGCGCGAAAGCCGCGAAACCGAGGGCCAGACGGTGAAGGTCTTCGGCCGGGGCGGCGCAGTCGATCCCGACCTGACCCTCGTCGAGCTGACGCCGGAGGGCCGTTCGCCGGCCGTCGAGCGGCTTGCGTCCATCCCCAAGCCGGCTTTCTGGGGCGCGCGCGTCTTTGAGAGTTACAAACTCGATGAAATCTTCCCCTATCTCAACGAGACCGCCCTCTTCAAGAATCAGTGGCAGCTGAAGAACGCCGCGCAGGGCGATTATCTGCGGCTGGTCGAGGAAAAGTACCGGCCGGTACTATTGGAGCTTCAGCGGCAGGTGCAAGCCGCGGGCTGGTTTGAGCCCCGGTCGATTCTCGGCTTTTATCCCTGCGCCAGCCAGGGCGATGAGTTAGTCGTCTTCGATCCCGAAGACCCCGAACGCGAGCTGGAGCGCATCACATTCCCGCGCCAGCCGCAGGGCCGCAGGCTTTCGCTTGCCGATTATTTTGAGCCGCTCAACTCGAATCAACGCGACGTCATCGGCTTTTCCATTGTGACCATCGGCTCCGAAGCCAGCCGCCAGACGGCCAGGCTCTTCGCGGACGGTGACTTCACCCGCTACCTATACCTGCACGGCCTGTCGGTCGAAACCGCCGAGGCGCTGGCCGAGTTAGTGCATAAACAGGCGCGGGAGTTTCTCGGCATCAGTGGCGACGACTCGCCGCGCGTCGCCGACCTCTTCCATCAGAAGTACCGCGGCTCGCGCTACTCCTTCGGCTACCCGGCCTGCCCAAATCTGGAGGACCAGGCGAAGATCTTCCGCCTGCTCAAGCCCGAGGAGCGGATCGGCGTGCGGCTCACCGAGAACTTTCTCCTCGAACCCGAGCAGAGCACCAACGCCCTGATCGTCCACCATCCGCAGGCAAAGTACTTTGTGGTGTAAAGCCCTGTCGCAACCAGGAGCAGCCAATGAGCGCAAAACAAACTGGCAAAGCAGAATCAACGGGTAAATCCGACCAGTTCTGGGCGGCAATCCCGGCCAACTCTATGCTGCTCTCCTAAATGGGCACAAGCCGATTGCTCAGCCCAAAATAAGACTCATTTCATTTTGTTTTGCATAGAATTATCTCCCTCTGTGCCACAGTGAAGTCATAGCAAGAGAAAAGAGAAAGAGCATGGTGTCCTCCTCGAACGGCCGGGGTGCAACCAGGGGCGATGGAAGCGCTCCCGGCCGTTCGCCTTTTCCTTACTGCCCCATCCTCTTAAGTTATAGAGTTGCCAAGAAATCTCCCCGCGTGGAAGGCTCCATTTATTACCGCCAGATTACAGAATGAATAAAGTATTTGCACGGTATTAGCGCGGGTTTGACCGTCCTTTTACACTTCGCGCCGGATACTGACTTGGTGATCCCGTCCATTCGGCAGAAGGTTCCCATGAAGCTGGCCACTGGTTCCACCGCTATGGTGGATCTGGCCTATCCCGTCTTTGTTCCATCGGCGTCACCGGCGCTCTCATCCCCAACGCTTCAGGTTCCGGCGCTACAGGCTCCGCGCATTCATGATCCCGGTCTGCTCGGCGACAGCCCTTCACAGCGGGTGTGGGCCGAAGCCGGCCGCTACTGCCTGCGGCTGGCCGAGAGCGTCGCGGATCGCGACGCCGCCTGCCGCCTTCGCTTCAAAGTCTTCAACATCGAGCTGGGCGAGGGGCTGGAGAGTTCCTACCGGACCGGTTTGGACACCGATCAGTTCGACCTCTTCTGCGAACACCTGATTGTCGAAGACAAAATGGAGAGCAATTCGGCGCGTCGTGTCGTCGGGACTTATAGGATGCAATCCGGCGCCACCGCCGAGCGCAACCTGGGCTACTACTCCGAGCAGGAATTCGACTTTGCCCCCTACGAGTCGCTGCGGGGAGGCATTCTGGAGCTGGGTCGCGCATCGATCGACCGCGAACACCGCACTCCCGAGGTGTTGACGCTGCTCTGGAGGGGGATTGCGCAGTATGCTACCGATATGGGCTTGCGTTACCTGATCGGCTGCTCGTCTCTGACCTCGAAAAATCCGGCCGAGGGCTGGCAGATGTACCGCCAGCTTGAGCATTACCGGGTTTTGCCGGGCTTCGAGACCGTGCCAACCGCCGCCTACGCCTGCCCCAGCGAGCCAGAGGGCGCAAAGGCACAGACGCCGCCCCGCCGGCAGGAACCGTCGATGCCAACCACTGCCCCCTCCCCGTTGAATCCATCCCAGCTCCAGGTCAAAGTCCCCAAGCTGCTGAGGACCTACCTGGCCATCGGCGCGCGCATCTGTGGCCCGCCGGCCTGGGACCGGGAGTTCGGCACCATCGATTTTCTTACCCTGCTCGATCTGAAGTTGCTCTCGCCCTCGGCGCGCAACCGCTTCCTGGCTCCGCTCACCCGGTGAGCCTTCGTGCTGTCCGGCGCGCTGTGGCGCTGGGATGGGCGCTTCTGCGGGTCATCTTCCGCTTCTGGCGGCTGCGCCTGCGCGGCCCGCTGACGCTGGAAAGCCGCGCCCTGTGGATGCAATCCTCCTGCCGGCTGGTTCTGGACGGCCTGGGCGTTCACTACCGCGTGGAGGGCGCTCCGCCCACCAGTGGGCTGGTGGTCGCCAATCACCTCGGCTACCTCGACATTCTGATCCTCTCGGCGGCCATGCCCTGCTTTTTTGTCTCCAAGATGGAGATTGCCGGCTGGCCCTTCTTCGGCGCGGCGGCGCGCGCTGGAGGGACGATCTTCCTCGACCGGTCGAGTCTGGCCAGTGCCAACTCGGTGGCCGAAGAAATCATCCAGAGGCTCAAGGGGCCGGTTCCGGTGCTGCTGTTTCCCGAGGGCACCACCAGCGACGGCAGCCAGGTGCTGCCCTTCCGCTCCCGGCTGATCGATCCGGCCACGACCGCCGGAGCGCCGATTACCGCCGCCGCCATTCTCTACATGATCGACGGAGGCATCGAGGAGCGGGAGTTGTGCTGGATCGGCGACGCGGCGTTTCTGCCTCACCTCTGGAAGACGCTCGGCACGCCCGGCTTCTTCGCCGTGGTGCGCTTTGGCCAGCCGCGCCTCTACCCCGACCGCCGCGCCGCCGCCGATGCCACTTACGCCGAGATCAGCGCCATGCGCGCTGAGTTGCCCTGATCGTGGCTCTGTTCTAGGCCTCTGACCGCATAATTTCGAACCATCCAGGGATGTAGTGCCGGTCACCAGACCGGCTGTGGCACGGGTTTCCTAACCCGCGCACGCTCAGCGAATAGAACAAAATCATACGGTCGTGGTACGAGGCCTCTGCCGCGCTATGACGTACTATCGGCCAGCAGCAGCCTCAGGTCGCGCAGATTGTGGCCGGTGGGGCCGGTGACCACGGCGTCGCCCAGCGCGGTGAACATCGGGCAGGCGTCGAAAGCGGCCAGTGATGACTTCAGGTGAAATCCGAAGGCGTGAGCGCGGGTCACGGTAGTGGGGTCGGCGATAGCCCCGGCCACCTGAGTATTGCCGTCAATGCCATCCGAGCCCGCGCTGAGTACGGTCAGCCGTTCGCCTTCGTACTTTTCCAGCTCCAGCGCGCACTCCATCACAAACTGCTGGTTGCGCCCCCCCGAGCCGGGAACGCGGTCGATTTTGACCGTCACCTCGCCCACCGAGATCAGGCACAGGCGCGGATGAATGGCGCGCAGGGCGTGAAATCTCTCCAGCAGGTAGCGGGCGGCCTCGGCGTAGTCCCAGTCGTCGCAACTGTTGTCCACCACCATGTGGAAGCCGGCCTTCTGCGCCAGCAGGCGGGCATTCTCCGACAGATCGTGGCTGGAGAGCAGGATTTCGAAGACCGATTCGCGAAAGGCCTCGTCCTCTTCGCTCATGGCCGCGGCCGCGGTGACGCCGCGCGTGGGCAAAGCTCCGTTCTTGGAAGACTTGGGGAAAAAGGGCGGACGCCAGCTCTTGTTGCCCGGCGACTCGGGCAGGTCTTCGCGCTCAAAAAAAGCGTTCACTGAAGGTGGTAGTTGGGCCTTCAGATTGTACTTTTCCAGCAGATTGCGCACATCGTCTACGGTCGAGTGGTCAGGCGAAGTGGGACCGGAAGAGAGCGCGTCAAGCGAACGCAGCGGCACGTCGGGCAGCAGCAGGCTGATCTTGGCCGCCTCCGGCGCGGCCATGGCCAGACGCCCGCCCTTCACTGCGGAAAAATGCTTGCGCAAGGTGTTCATCTCGCTGATCGGAGCGCCCGAGTCCAGCAGTAACTTATGGAATGCGATGGTGTCGTCGAGCGTAATGCGCGGGTCCAGCGGCAGGTCGAACATGGCCGATCCTCCCCCTGAAATGAGGAAGAAGACCAGCGTGTCCTTTTTGGCTTTTTTGAGCAAGGCCAGCGTGGCCCGGGCCGCGGCAAAGGATTCCTCACTGGGCAGCGGATGGCCGCCCTCGAAGTAGCGGAATCGCCAGTTGCGGCACTTGGGAAGCTGGCTCGAGCAGCAGATGCCGCGCATACCCTTGCGGCGCTTCACGCGATCAAGCAGAACCTCGAGCATGGGGCTGGCGGCCTTGCCCAGAGCAATGACAAAAATCTTCTTATAGCAGGAGAGGTCGATGGTGTCCGGCCCGCTGCCGTCGGGCAGAAGGCGGTAGAGCGTGTGGCCTTCAATGCAGATGCGGCGGTCGAAGGCTGTGGCGATGTTGCAGGCGCGCAGCGCGCCGGTAAAAATTTCCGTAGCCGTCGAGTGCAGAGTGTCGAGAGCTGAATCGCTGACTGGCGTCATCAGAGTTGCTCCTTCAGCCAACCGGCGAGCGCTGCCTTGAGCGGCTCGAGTTGACCGGTGAAGAAGTGATCGGCGTGGGGGAAAAGCACCAATTGTTTAGGCTCGGCGGCGGAGGCGGCCACCTCTGTCAACTGCGCAGTCGGCGCGTAGGAGTCGTTTGCTCCACTCAGAAAGAGTTTGGGAAGGCGGCAATCTGCAAGGCAGGAGTAGTGGTAGTGGCGATTCTCAGCCTGGAGGGGAAGGCCCAGCAGGGCCAGCGCGCGCACTCTGGCGGGCATTGGGGAGGGCCGGCAACAGGCTTCCAGCGCCATTGCCGCGCCGAAGCTGAAGCCCACCACGACCAGCGGCCGGCGGTATTCGTTTTCCAGCCAGTCGAGCGCGGCCAGCACGTCGCCGGCCTCCGCCTGACCATCGTGAAGGCCTTGGCTCAGGCCCGTTCCGCGAAAGTTGAAGCGCAAGACCGGACAGCCCAGCCCCCACCGCGGATCGTTGATCGCCTTCATCGCGTGGTAGACCACTTTGCTGTGCATCGTGCCGCCGCCCTGCGGGTGCGGATGGCAGACCAGCGCGGCAAACGGCGCGTCAGGCGCGGCTTCGTTCACCAGAGCTTCGAGCCGACCAGCGGGACCGGCCAATTCCACCGCGCGCAGCAACGGAGAGGCCGTAGCCGGAGGGGAAAGAGACGGAAGCGCTGTGGTGGTCATACGCTCATCATTCTACGCGCAGAGTATAAAGATTTCTTTATACCGCAGGCTCTTCGCGCAGCATCGCAAAAAAGCCTCCTGGTATTCGCAGTTAGCGCGCACGATTGTCTGCTTGCGCGCCCAGCGCGTCCCGCTCCGTCAGGCTCGAAACTGGCAGGCGGCGCGCAGGAGTTCCGAACGAAAACCCATGCCGATTGGGGTATTCTGACAGTATGAAGACCGATTGCCCGCCGCTTGCTCCCCAGCCGGAAACCCTTGATCCCATCCGCTTTACCCGCCAGTTGTGCGAAATTGAGTCCACAACCTACCACGAAGGCGCGGTGGGCGATTTTCTCGCCGATTTTCTCAGCGCGCGCGGCTGGGAGGTCGAAAAGAGCCCCGTCGAGCAGCCGCGCGAGAACCCCGGCGGCGGCCCGCGCTGGAACATCTACGCCGGCGCAAAAGGTGAAACTCCCGATCTGGTTTTTTCCACGCACATGGACACTGTGCCGCCCTACATTCCCTTCAGCGAGGACGAGGATTTCCTTTACGGCCGCGGCGTTTGCGACGCCAAGGGCATTCTGGCCGCCCAGGTTGCCGCCGCCGAGGCGTTGCGCGCGGCGGGATTCCGGATCGGGCTGCTGTTTGTGAGCGGCGAGGAGCGCGACTCGGCCGGCGCGCAGGCCGCCAACCTCTCGCCCAAGGGCAGCCGCTTCCTCATCAACGGCGAACCCACCGACAATCGCGTTGCGCTGGCCTCCAAAGGGGCCCTGCGCGCGGTTTTCAAATGCACCGGCAAGATGGCCCACTCGGCCTATCCCGAGTTAGGAGAGAGCGCCGTCCACAAGCTGGTGACGGTACTGGCCAGGCTGCTGGCCGCGCCGCTGCCGGAGCTGGAGGGCATCGGCCCCAGCACGCTCAACATCGGTCAGATTCACGGCGGCCACGCCCCCAACGTCATCGCCGATCAGGCCGAGGCCCAGGTGCTGGTGCGCACCGTGACCGACTCGGCCCTGGTGCGCGCCCAGTTGACCGAAATCGCCGGCGATCTGGCCACGGTCGAGTTCACTCTCGACATGCCATTTGTCCGCCTGCGCGCCGTCGAGGGGCTGCCCACCATGGTCGCCAAGTTCTCCACCGACATTCCCCAGCTCACGAACTGGGGCGAGCCACTGCTGCTCGGCCCCGGCTCCATCCACGTGGCCCACGCGCCCTTTGAAAAACTGGCCAAAAAAGAGCTGAAAGAGGCCGTCGAACTCTACATTCGCGTGGCCAAGCAGTTGCTGAGCTGAAGCTTTTCTACTGATCTGCCTGAAATTGCGATTCTTCACCTGGAATAGCAATTCGCTGGGAGTGGCGGAAGCCGGCAAACTCCGGCTGCTCTAGCCGATCTCCCTGTTCCAGCCTTCCAGCGTCTGCTTGAACTCGCTCATGAACCGGCCGGCGTCGGCGCCATCGATGGTGCGATGGTCGAAGCCCAGGCAGAAGTACTGCACCGAGCGAATCGCGATGGTGTCGTAGCCCTCGGCGTCGGTCAGCACCACCGGCTCCTTGCGCAGGCCGCCGATGGCCAGAATCGCCGACTCCGGCTGGTTGATGATCGGCGTGCCGAACTCCCCGCCGAAGACGCCGGAGTTGGTCAGCGTGAAGGTGGAACCCGTGGCCTCGTCGGGCAACAGTTTCTTGGCGCGGGCGCGCGCGGCCAGATCGGCAATGGCCCGGGCCAGGCCCAGGAAGCTGCGCTCTTCAGCCTGTTTGATGACCGGCACGATCAGCCCCCACTCCAGAGCCACGGCAATGCCCAGATTGATGTTCCGGTGGTAGTGGATCGCGCCCTCCACGAGCGAGGCGTTCACGATGGGAAACCTGGCCAGCGCCTCGACGACGGCGGCGGCGATAAAGGGCATGTAGGTGAGCTTGACGCCGTACTGCCGCTCAAAGCGGGCCTTCTCGCGCTCGCGCAGCCGCGCGATGCGGGTCATGTCCACCTTGTAAACAGTGTGGGCGTGGGGGCTGGTCTGCACGCTCTCGACCATGCGCTGGGCGATGATGGCGCGCATTTTCGTCAGCGGAACCACCTGCGGCAGGGCCAACTGCGCCACCCGCGGTGGGGCCAACTGCGCCTGCGGAGCGGCCGGAGTGGCGAACTCTGCGGAGGCCGGAACGCTGCCGGGGCCGTGCTCCGCCAGGTGGCGCAGCACATCTTCCTTGGTGATGCGGCCCTCCAGGCCGGAACCGGCGATCTGACCGAGGTCGAGCTGATTTTCCTCGGCGATGCGCCGCACCAGCGGCGAGGAGCGAATTCTCTTGCCGGCCACCTGCGCCCCCTGCAGTGGGGCCAACTGCGCCTGCGGAGCGGCCGGTGCGGCGGGTTGCTCCGCACTCGCCGAACCGGCTGCCGGAGTGGAAGCCGGTGAAGTTGCCGCCGAGGCAGACGCACCTGCGCCGGAGGCGCTGCCAATCGCACCGGAGGTGCCGCCGGAGGTGCCGATCACCGCGACCACCGTATTGACCACGACGGTTTCACCCTCGGGAACCTTGATTTCCGTGAGCACGCCGGCCACCGGCGCAGGAATCTCCGCGTCCACCTTGTCGGTGGAGATTTCAAAGAGCGGCTCGTCCTTTTCGACCCGGTCGCCGGGGTTCTTGAGCCACTTGGTAATGGTGCCCTCGAAGATCGACTCGCCCATCTGGGGCATTATCACGTCAGTTGGCATGGAAATCTCTCCTCGATGTGAAACCCCTTCGCTTGCACGCGGGGCAGTCCTCGATTTTGCACAGCACAGGCCTTTACAGGCTCAGAGCAGGATTTCGGGGCGCATCCGCTTCCTGCCGGATTATAAATCGCGGCGCTGGCGGCCGGTGAAGCGGTGCGGCGAACTGACGGCTGGCGGAAACCGGATTTTCAGGCGCGGACCGGGCCTTCGGCTTGACCGCGCAGCCGCTTGACCTCGGGTGGAACCTGGAGCGGCGTATCCACAGCAGGAAATTGCACCGGGGCGGAAAATTGCGCCGGAACCGGAGATTGCGGAGGAGGTTGCGGCGGGGCCAGGGCTGCGGCCGGGGCGCGCAAGGCCGCCAAACTCTCAACCCCTAGCACCTGTTCGTCGAATACCTGCCCAAAGTTTCGCGCCGCCTGGTCCGCAATCGCTTCCAAAGTGGGCAGCGCTTGCGGATTCTGGACTTTCTGGCGCTGAATTTCTTTTTCCAGGCTGGTGACCGGGTGGTCGGCAATGCCGCAGGGAATAATCAGTTCAAAATCACTGAGGTCGGTGGTCACATTAAAGGCGAAACCGTGCGAGGTAATGCCGCGCGCGACGTGAATGCCAATGGCGGCGATCTTGCGCTCCGGCTCCGCGCCGCCCCGCTCCTCCAAAAGCTCGCCCGCGTCCCCCGCGCCGCCACTCTCCAGGCCAGCCGCGCCACACCACACCCCGGTCAGCCCGGCAATCCGTCCGGCGCGCACTCCAAAGCCGCCGCAGAGCCGGATCAGCGCCTCTTCCATCCCGCGCACAAAGTCCACCGGCCCCATGCGGCCGCCACCAGGCCTGCGCAGGCTGCGCAGGTCGAAGATCGGATAGCCCACCAACTGCCCCGGCCCGTGGTAGGTCACGTCGCCGCCGCGGTTGATCTCATGGACGGTGATGCCGCGCCGTTTGAGCAGCTCGCCAGAGGCCAGAATATTCGAGCGATGAGCGTTGCGCCCCAGCGTCAGCACCGGCGGATGCTCCAGCAGCAGCAGAACGTTCCGTACGCGCCCTTCGGCGAGCAACTCGGCCACCTCCGCCTGTAGCCGCAACGCCTCACCGTAGTCCACGCGCCCGAGATAGAGGTACTGGATCATCGTCAGCTTGATTGTAGCGAGCGCGGGCGAAAACCAGCGCTATGCAAAGCCGAAACCCTGGCCGGAGCGCAGCCATAAGCCTTGCCCGTGCGAAGACTGAAAGCCGGCCCCGTATGAAACCGAAATCCAGTCCTAGCCGCGTCCGATGGGCCGGAACGGCCGAAATTCATCAGTCGCACGAAGCCGGGCCAACCAAAGCAGGACGCTGTCCTCTGATCCCTGTTCCCAGCCCCCTCTTCCCTGCTCTCACCGCTGATCGACCATCCGGATCGTCTCCAGAACCACATCGCCGTCGATGGCCAGGCTTTTGGCGCTGATCTTGTCCATGGTGTCCTGCGCCGTGTGGTGGAAGCTGTTGTTGGGTCCGTAGTCAAGATCGATCAGGTCGATCGACGGCACGCCGCGTTCGAGAAAAGGCAGATGATCGTCCTCAATCGACTCCGTCTGCTTGAAAAAATAGCGCTCGTCGCCGCATTTTTTGGCGGCCTGACCGACCAGATCGACCAGCCAGCCGGTGGATTGCGATTCGTGCTGAATGTCCAGGCTTTTGTCGCCGATCATGTCGGTCAAAATAAAGGCCTTGATCTTGCCCAGCGTGCCGTTGCCGCCCCACTTGGCGGCCAGATGGCGGCTGCCGTAGGTCGAATCGGAGCGCGACCAGCTCTGGATGGCCTCTTCGCCGTCGAAAAAGACCAGCCAGACCGAGTAGCCTTCGAGCTTCCTGCCGCCCGCCGTCTCTTCGCGCAACTGGTCGGCAATGGCCACGAGCAGGCCGGTCGTCGAGCCGCTGTCGTTGGCGCCCACGTAGTGAATATTCTTGAGCCAGAAGTTGGTCTCGTAGTGGGTGGCGAGCACGATCACGCCGTTCTTTTTGCCGGGAAAGCGCACGATGAAGTTGCGCATGGAGACCGGTCCGATGGGCGTCGAGGCAGTGAACGCGTCCTCTTCGAGCGCGTCGCGCCGGAAGTGGCTGCGCAGAAACTCCTCGGCCTTCAGGTGCCCCTGGCTGGTGGGCCAGCGCGGGCCGATGGCGACAAACTGGCGGGCATATTCCAGCGCTTTGCCGCCATTGAAGCGCGCCTGGGCCGGAGCGGCCATGGGGGCGAGCAATAGCAGCCCGAGCGCAAATCTTTTCCAAAACCTGAACCGACTCATAGTGCGAACTCCTTGAAAATCTCCAAACAATTCTTATTGCTGAACAGAAATTTCTCTGCTGTGAAAGAGCGCCCCTTCAAAACGCCGGCCTACTTTGACGCCTCCTTGGCCTTGCGGCGCGAGGGGTGAACCCACCAGGCCACGCCAATGCCGATCAGATAAAGCCCCAGCATGGGGATGGCGTAAATGCACATCGTCCAGGGGTCGGGGCTGGGGCAGATGATGGCCGCCACGATGAAGACCGCCAGAATTGCGTAGCGGATGTTCTTCCACAGGAAGCGCGGGCTGACGAGGCCGAACAGGGCCAGAAAAAAGATGAGAATGGGCAGCTCGAAGCTGATGCCAAGGCCCAGGATGATCGACATGAAGAAGCCGGTGTACTCCTCGATGGTGACCATGGAGGTGAAGTTGTGGCCGAAATCCACAATCAGAATCTTCAGCGCGCCGGGCAGCACCCAGAAGTAGCCGAAGGCCGCACCGGCCAGAAACAGCCCCACCGTGGCCGCCATGAAGGGCACCACAAACCGCCGCTCCTTCTGGTAGAGCCCGGGTGCAATGAAGAGCCAGACCTGGAAGAGGATGAAGGGCGAAGCCAGAATCGCTCCGGCTATCAGCGAAACCTGCAAGTCCAAGTTTAACGGGTCCATCGGGTGGGTGAAGACCAGCGTCTTGCCGATGTGGTTGAGCGGCGCCTGGATGAAGCCGACGAAGCGGTCGTGGAAAGCCCAGGCCGCGATGAAGCCCATGCCCAGGTAGATGGCCGAGCGGACGATGCGGCGGCGCAACTCGTCCAGGTGCTCCATCAGGCTCATGCCCGGCAGCTCCACACGCTCCGCCACTGCGGCCCGCGCCTTGCCGATAACCTCTGCGGGATCAATCATGTTGAGCCTCGTCCGCTGCCGGGGCAATTTTATCCGCCTTCGCCTGGGCTTCGACTGGAACTTCACCAGCCGCCAGGCCCCCCGGCCGCGCCGCGGCCACCGGTTCGCCGGTCGAAGGCGGCAGAATGCGCGGATAGGACTCCTCTGCCGTGGACTCGGGCGCTGCGGCTATCGCGGCAGGATCAACCTCCCCGCCGGGTGCCCCAGAGCCTGTCCTGAGCTTGTCGAAGGATCTCGCTTCTGAGGCCTGGGAAACGATTCCGCTCCTCTCCGCCGCCTGTTCCGGAACCGCCAGCGCCGCTTGGCGCTGCTCTTCCGTTTTCTGCCGTCCGGCTTCCTCGGCCTTGCGGAACTCCTCTTCCATCTGGAACTTGAACTCGTTGGAGAGCTTGCGGGCCTCGTACATCAGCCGGCCAATCTGGCGGCCAATCTCCGGCAGCCGCCGCGGCCCGAAGACCACCAGCGCCATCACCATCAGGATCAGCGAATCCCACATTCCCAGGCTGGCAAGCTCAATTGTCGGCAGTATCGTCATATCGTCATGAAGGGTAATAATACCTGCCCGCGCGCGGCGCTCACAAACGCAGATTTCACTCGATAACCGGTTGTGCCAGCCAATTCTCTGCAAAGAACTTAACCGGCGGCCACAATTTTCTTTGTCTCCACTGTTACAACTGCGTTACACTATTCGCCAACGGAAGTGGCTTTTGCAGGGGAGGATTTTCCTTGAATCCTCCGCTCCGGGGGCGCATCCGATTGTTAAAGGGCTACAACAACCCCGTGGGTGGGGGAACTTCCGATCGAGCCGGCCTGAACGCCGATTTCTTTTCGGAGCGCCAGCGCATCCACTGCGGCCACGTTAGCTTTCAACATCCCCGTCCGCTGTCCTTGCTGAGAAAGGGAGGGCGAGTGGACTGAAGGCGGAATACCGTGAACCTGGTTCTCGATGATCTTACGGCGGCCTCGCCGGAGGCTGGCAGCACTTGCAGTCTCGAAAACTACCTGGCGCTTCCCGACCACACCATGGACGGACGCATTGCGGAAGCGCGCGCCCGGCTGGGCTCGACCACCATCCTGCTCGGCCACCACTATCAACGCGACGAGGTAATCCGCTTCGCCGACGCCACCGGCGACAGCTACAAGCTCTCCAGAATCGCCGCCGAAACCAACGCCAAGTTCATTGTTTTCTGTGGCGTCCACTTCATGGCCGAGAGCGCCGACATACTCGGCCACTCCGGCCAGCAGGTGATCCTGCCCGACCTCAACGCCGGCTGTTCGATGGCCGACATGGCAGAAATCTCGCAGGTCGAGGCCTGTTGGGAGGCCCTCGAACACCTCGGCCTCGCCAACGACACCCTGCCGCTGACCTACATGAACTCGGCCGCCGCCATCAAGGCCTTTTGCGGCGAACGCGGCGGACTGGTCTGCACCTCCTCAAACGCCCGCGCCGCCTTCAAATGGGCCTTCGCCCGCCGCAAGCGCATTCTCTTCCTGCCCGATCAGCACCTGGGGCGCAATACCGGCTACGCCATGGGCATTCCGCTGGACGAAATGACCGTCTGGGACCCGTGGGCCATCCAGCTTGGTGAAAATTGCGGCGGCCAGACAAAAGAAAAACTGGAGGCCAGCCGCGTTCTGCTCTGGAAGGGCCACTGCGCCGTGCATCAGCGCTTTCTGCCCAGCCACGTCGATCATGTGCGTTCGCTCTATCCCGGCATCCAGGTCATCGTCCACCCCGAGTGCCGTTGGGAGGTCTGCCAGAAGGCCGACGCTCTCGGCTCGACCGAAAGGCTGATCCAGCTCGTCGATCAGGCTCCTGAGGGGCAGATGTTCGCCGTGGGCACGGAAATCCACCTGGTCAACCGCATGGCCAAGCGTTTTGCCGCGCAGGGCAAGAAGGTCATCACCCTGGACGAAACCGGCTGCCTCTGCACCACCATGTACCGCATCACCCCGCAGCACCTGGCCTGGGCTTTGGAAAACCTGGCCGAGGGCCGCGTGGTCAACCGCATTCAGGTTCGCCCCAGCGTCAAGCGCTGGGCCAAGGTGGCGTTGGACCGGATGCTGGAGGTGTGAAAAAGACAGGGACTAGGGACTAGGGACTAGGGACTAGGGACTAGGGACTAGGGACTAGGGACTAGGGACTAGGGACTAGGGAACATTAGGCGGATTAGGCAGCTTGTCAAGAGTATTCTGCATTCTTGCCGCACGGGCCGGATTCCGGCCTCAAGAATGCAGCATCAACCACTCTCCAGCCAGTACCGAAAACTCTCTATTTCCTAGTCCCTTGTCCCTAGTCCCTGTTCCCTGTTTCGTCGTATGCTATAGACGAGGGATTCCCGATGAAGACCTTCACGCTCGATGAAGCGCAATCACTGATACCGGTGCTGGAGTCGCTCTTGAAGCGCGCCATCGAGGGCAAGCGGAGCGCGGACGAAGTGAGTTCCGGCCTGTCGGAGCTGGCCCGGCGCATCTATCTCTCCGGCGGCATGAGGGTGGATCAGGCCCAAGTGGCCAAGCTGCGCGCGGAGGTGGAAGCCCACTTGCAATGCGTCCGCGAGAGTGTCGCCGAGATCGACTCGATCGGCGCGCAAGTGAAGGATCTGGAAGCCGGGCAGCTTGATTTTCCCTGCCGCCTCGACGATCAGGTGGTGCTACTCTGCTGGCGCATGGGCGAACCGGCCATCGAGCACTGGCACACGGCTGACTCCAGCTTCAAGGACCGCCAGCCAGTTGACGAGCGCTTCCGCCGCCGCTCCGCCTCTGGTGGCCGGCCCAATTGAGCGCCTCGCCACCAATGACAACTTATTGAAAAAGAATAAGATAGAAGACGGTTCCGGCCTCCTGTCCATGGACGGGAGCTGGCGCCGGTTTGGAGCTGGCGCGCCTGAGCCTTACCTGAGCAGCAGCCCCAAAGCCCCCGCCACAATGCCGGCAACTGAAGAAACCAGACCTACGAACCAGTAGATCCGCTTGCGGGTGAGCAGCGTAATCGAGATGATGACCAGGCCGATCTCCAGCAGGGCCTCGGCCAGATCAAAGCGGTCGGCGCGGGCCTCGGCCTTCCCGACCTTGGCCTCCAGCCCCTCGGCCTCCTGCTGCTCTTCTTTCGAGCTGTCGGCCCACTTCGCCTCGTGGTCGGTGTAGCCCTTGAGCAGCTTCTTCGCGGCCTCCTTGTCGCTGATCGTCACCACGCTCAGCAGATCGGCGGCCAAGGCCGTGTCGTTGGCGCGAATCTTGTGCGCCTGGTAGTAGTTCCACTGGTCGGTGGCCTTGTCCTGGTAGAGCACCGCCTCGGTGTGGGTGCGATGGCCGAGCACTGTGGTCACGGCCACCAGCACGGCCACCACGCTCATGGTAAAGGCCACCGGCCGCAGTGACCGCTCGTGACCGGCGTCTTCGGCGTGCTCCTGCAACTCCTGGGCTTCGTTGGCTTCCATGGGGTGACCTCCTCAATTCAGAGCTTGTTCTTGAACGACCTCTTGCGCCAGGGCTTCGGCTTTCGCTTGCGCTTCTTCACGGGTCGAGGCGTAGGCTAACACTCCAGGCAGTCGCTCAACTGCCGCGATCCAGCGGCCATCTTCCTCGATCTCGAAATCGACTTCAAATTCCATTGCCGCCCAAAACCGAATCGCCCTACTTCCGCTTCCAGCGCGCGCCGTCCTTGGAGTCTTCGATCACGACGCCTTTTTCCGTCAATTCATTGCGAATCTGGTCGGCGCGGGCAAAATTCCGCTGTTTTTTAGCCAAAGTCCGCTCGGCCACCAGCGCCTCGATGCCCTCATCGGTCAGCGACTGGCTGGCTGCGAGTTCAGGCGCCACTGCACTCATCCGGCCGGTCTCGGCGGCCCATTCCAGGGCGTGGCGCGTAGGCTCGGCGTCGTGGTCCTCAATCACGCGGAAGACCGCGTCAAAGCTGGCCAGAACGGCCAGAATCGCCTCCCGGTCTCTGGCCTTCAACTGCCCCTGGTCGATGGCCGTATTGGCCGTGCGAACTAAATCGAAAATGGGGGCGCGCGCCTCGGCGATGTTCAGGTCGTTATTCAGCGCGGCTACGTAATCGGCCTGCGCCTTCTGGGAGGCGGCCTGCAGTTCGGGATTTTCGCCCTCCTCAAGGCTGGCCGCAACCAGCCGCTGGCGGAAGGTCCGCAGCCGCTCGATGGCGTTGGTGGCCTCGGTGAGCCCGTCGAAGGTGAAGTTGTACTGGTGCCGGTAGGGCACGGAAATCAGCGCCAGGCGAATGGCCGAGGCCTTGTAGCCCTTCAGCAGCAGATCGCGCAGGGTGTAAAAATTGCCCTCGCTCTTGGACATTTTGCGCCCGTCCACCAAAAGAAAGCGCACATGCATCCAGTGGCGGGCAAAGGGCTTGTGGGTCACGCTCTCCGACTGCGCAATCTCGTTTTCGTGGTGCGGGAACATCAGATCCTCGCCGCCGCAATGCAGGTCGAAGCTCTCGCCGAGGTACTCCATGGCCATCGCCGAGCACTCGATGTGCCAGCCAGGCCGACCGCGCCCGATCGCCGTATCCCAGAAAGTTTCGCCGGGTTTGGCCGCCTTCCATAGCGCAAAATCGCGCGCCGAGTCCTTCTCGTACTCGTCCAGATCCACGCGGGCGCCGTCTTCCATCCCGCTCAAATCCTTCTTGCTCAGCTTGCCGTAGGCGGGAAAGGCCGCCAGGCGAAAGTACCAGCTCCCATCCTCGGTCTGGTAGGCCGCCCCGGCCGCCGCGAGTTTTTGCACCAGCTCCACCATGCGCGGAATGTGCTCGGTGGCCCTGGCGATGATCTCCGGCGGTTCGACCCGCAGGGCCTCCAAATCCTCAAAAAAAGCCTGTTCAAAACGCTTCGTGTACTCGCCGATGGGAAGTTTCGCCGCCGTCGCGTTGCGGATAATCTTGTCGTCCACGTCGGTGACGTTCATCACATGGCGGACGCGGATTCCGGTCAGCTCGAGGAAGCGCCGCAGCACGTCCACCTGCAGGAAGGTGCGGAAGTTGCCGATGTGGCCGTAGTCATAGACCGTGGGACCGCAGGCGTACATTCGGAGGGTTGCGCCGTCGGAGGGCGTGAGCGGGTCTATTTGTCCCGTGAGGGTATTAAAGAGGCGCAGGGTCATCGGTTGGGACTTCTTTTCTTGCTCGGGAAACGATTGAAATCGCCACAGTTTCGGCCTTTTAGATTGTAGCAGCGGGAGATTGAGGGCAGAAGACGCGAAAAACCGCCGTCGGCCCCCAGTCCTCGATGGGGGCCACGCTGCCGGCTGTAAAACCGCGCCTCCCCGCTACAGCGCCAGCCCCTTCAGGTAGGCGCGGAACGGCGGTCCAAGGTCACTGCGCTTGAGCGCAAACTCGACCGTCGCCTGCAGCATTCCCAGCTTGTCTCCGGCGTCAAAACGCTTGCCCTCGAAGGTGTAGCCGAGAACCTTTTCTTCCTTGAGCAGCGCCCGGATGCCGTCGGTGAGCTGAATTTCGCCGCCTGCGCCGGGGGTGATCTGCTCCAGCAACTCGAAGATGCGCGGCGTGAGGACGTAGCGGCCGATGATGGCCTGCTTCGAGGGCGCCTCTTCAAACTTTGGCTTCTCCACCATGCCGGTACAGTTGTAAATCCTTCCGTTCTCCGGGTCCTGAGAACCGGCCAGCACCCCGTAGGCGCTGATCGCCGGCCCTTCGACGGTCTGCGTCGCCAGCACCGAGCAGCCCCGCTCGTCGAAGACGCCGATCATCTGCTGGAGGCAGGGGACCTCGGCGTCGATCACATCGTCAGGCAGAATGACCGCGAAAGGCTCATCGCCCACTAAATCCTTGGCGCAGAGCACCGCATGTCCCAGTCCCAACGGCTCCTTCTGGCGCACATAGCTGATCCGCGCCAGCGAGGAGACCCCGCGCGAGACCGCCAGCAATTCGCGCTTGCCCTTCCGCTCCAGCGTCGCGTTCAGCTCGAAGCTGTGGTCGAAGTGGTCCTCCATCGCCCCTTTGCCGCGACTGGTGACGATGATGATGTGCTCGATCCCCGAGTCGATCGCTTCTTCCACGCCGTACTGGATGAGGGGCTTATCGACCAGCGCCAGCATCTCCTTGGGAATCACTTTGGTGGCCGGCAAAAACCGTGTGCCCAATCCGGCCGCCGGAAAAACCGCCTTCCGTACCCGCTTGTTCATTCCGTCTTCCTCATTTCAATCGAATCCGGCTAGACCCAACAAAGAAATTGCCGGGGGCCCCACCATCGCCTGTCATTCTGAGCGGAGCGCAGCGGAGTCGAAGAACCTGCGTTTCGTTCTTGTCCGGCTAGGGTGGGAGACCATCCCTTATAACGCCGGCGAATCGTCTCCCAGCATCGCCTCCCGCACAATCTTGATCGGCGGAAAGCCCTGTTTCAAGAAGTTATCGTGAAACTCCTCCAGTGAGAAGGCCGCGCCCTGCTTCTTCTTCACATCCGCGCGCAGCTTCATGATCTCCAGCTTGCCCAGCGTGTAGTAGAGATAAGTCGGGTCGCCGGCGCCGCGCTTGGCCTCAACCGTGGCCGTTTCCTTCGACTGGTAGCCTTCCTTCTGAAAAAGCTCCACGGCTTCGTCGAAGCTCATCCTGCCGGTGTGCATCTTAATGCCCACAATAACTCTGGCGTCGCGCAGCAGCGCATCCTGCAACTGGCCTAGCCGGAGGAATTTGGATTCGCGCTCGTTCTTCGCTCCAGAGCCGGGCTCCCACCCCACGGACGAAGACCTGTCCGTGGGAACCCCGGACTGGCCGTAGCCTTCGTCGAGCATCATCTGCTCGCAGTAGTGGGCCCAGCCCTCAATGTCGGTATTCGCGCCCAGCAGCTTGCGCACCCGGCTAGGCGCTTGCGGCAGCCAGAGAAACTGAATGTAATGGCCGGGATAAGCCTCGTGCACTGCAGTCGAAATCACCGTGCCCGCATTGAAGGAATGCATGTAGCCCTCGACCTCTTCGGGCTTCAGCGACGGGTCGGGCAGGGTCACGTTGAAGTAAGCCTCGGTGGCGTGCGTCTCGAAGGGCCCCGGCGTGTCCATTGAGGCGAAGGTCGTCGCCCGCATGAAGGCCGGCGTCTCTTCAACGATGGGCCGCACATCCGATGGAATCGTCACAATGTGGCGCGCGCGAATGAAGCTGATCAGTCCATCGAAGGTGGCGCGGAAGGTCGTTAAAAGCTGATCAGGCGCGGGATGATCCTCGCCTAACTCATTGAGCACTGCGCGCGGCGTTTTATCCGGCTCCAACTCCTTGGCAACCCGGATGAAGTGCGCCTGATTCTGGCGCAGATCGGCCCAGCCGATTTCGAGCAGCTTATCCAGCGGCAGGTCCACCATCTCGTCGTATTCAAGCTTCTTCGAGAATGTCTCCGCGCCGATGCGGAAGTCTCCATTCGACTTGAGCGACAAATCCGTCTTGAGCCAGCCGAGATAGCTCTTCAAAGCTGCGATGACGGCCGCATTGGACTGAGCAAACTCGGCCTTCAGCGCCGGGTCCTTGGCGTCGGCAAAGGCCAGCGGAACGTCGTGCTCAAAAAAACTGATGATGTCCGGCAGTTGCTCGATGGCGATTTCAGTGAAAATGCGCGGCGGATTCTTTAAATTTACGCGCGCATCAATGAGCAGCGCGGGCATCTGTTTTTCCCGTGCCACGAGCGAGCGCAGCCGCTCATCGGGCGAGGCAAACTTGCGCTCCATCAGCGCGAAGGCTCCACCCGCGCAGGTGCTCGAATACTCGTCCGCGTTCTTCTCCCAGGGGCGAATGGTTTCAAGGGTCAGCAACTGCGAGCGAATGTTCGCCAGTACAATTTCGCGGTCGCTGCGCGGGACGAAATCGACCGCTGCGCCGCCGGGATGAATCGCCTCGAAGCGTTTCTCGAAGAGCTTCAAATCGGCAATCTCGGCGTCGATGTTCTTTCGTGAGTAATCCTCCAGTTGCGCGTCGTACTGGTGATAGCCGGTCAGCGTTCCGTTCGTCGGCCCGTAATGGAAGTACACCTGATCAAAGTACTCGTCCGAGACCTTCTCGAACTGCTGTTTCCAGTTTTCATGCGTGGCGCGGGCGCTCATCGCGGAAGTCATAAAAGCTCCAATCGCAAGTAAAACGAAAAACTTTTTCATCGTCTCTCTCTTCGCTCTTCAACTTACTCTTCAACTTACTCTGCTGTCGCCCTCAAAAACCGCCGCGCCCCGCGTTTTTCACGTTCCAGGCAGCGAAAAGCAGAGAAAGACCAGGAACTACACGGCCGCAGCCTGTCCCACCGCAGGTGGCGCCAGGCTAGCCAGCAACTCGTCAATCTCAAGCAAAACCTCGTCAGACCGCGTTGCAGCCAAAGGAAACTTCAACAGCCCCTGTGGCGTGAACTGCGCGCCGCGCTTAGCGTTGCGCGCCACCAGGCGCATCAATTTCTGTGGCTCGACAGCCGCATTCTCCGTGAAGCGAATCTGCAACTCAGCGCGCTTGCGATCCACCTGCGCAATGCCGATGCGCTCGCACTCGAGCCGAATCAGAGCGGCCTCCAGCAGGTAAACCGTGGCGTCGGGCGGCGCGCCGTAGCGGTCTTCCATCTCCGCGCGCACCTCGTTGACCGCAGCTTCACTCGTGGCTCCGGCAATCTTCTTGTAGAGCCTGAGCCGCTGGTTCTCCTCAGGGACATAACTCTCGTCGATTCGCAGCGCAATGCCCAAATTGAGCTGCGTGGCCGGCCGCTCCTCGCTCGTCTCGCCCTTCATCTCCTTCACGGCGGCCTCCAGCATCGAGGTATAAAGCTCGAATCCCACCGCCTCGATGTGGCCGCTCTGCTCGCCGCCCAGCATGTTGCCCGCGCCGCGCAGTTCGAGGTCGAGCGCGGCGATCTTGAAGCCCGCGCCCAGGTCGCTGAACTCCTTCAGCGCTGCCAGACGCCGGCGCGCAATTTCCGTCAGTTCTTTTTCCGGCGGAATCAGCAAGTAGGCGTAGGCCCGCCGGTTCGAGCGGCCCACGCGGCCCCTGAGCTGATATAACTCGCTGAGCCCGTGCCGGTCGGCGCGGTTAATCAGCATGGTGTTAGCCAGCGGAATATCCAGACCGTTCTCGATGATCGTGGTGGCCACCAGCACATCATACTCGTGGCGCATGAAGGCCAGCATGACCCGCTCCAATTCCTTCTCGCTCATCTGCCCGTGACCCACCGCGACGCGCGCCGCCGGAACCAGTTCCTGAATCCGCGCGGCGATTTCATAGATCGACTCGACGCGATTGTGCACAAAGTAAACCTGCCCGCCGCGTTCCAGCTCCACCTCGACCGCCGAACGCACAATCTTCTCGTCGAACTTGGCCACCACGGTCTGAATCGCCATGCGGTCCTTGGGCGGCGTCTCGATCACGCTCATGTCGCGCAGGCCCACCAGCGACATGTGCAGCGTGCGCGGAATCGGCGTGGCGCTCATGGCCAGCACGTCGATTTCCTTCCGCATCTGCTTCAGCCGCTCCTTGTGGCGCACGCCGAAACGCTGCTCCTCATCGACAATCAGCAGGCCCAGGTCTTGAAACTTGATGTCCTTGGATAAAAGCCGGTGCGTGCCAATGAGAATGTCGATTTTGCCCGTTTCCACCTGCTCGACAATGATTTTTTGCTCTTTTGGGCTGCGGAAGCGCGAGATCATCTCGATGTTGATGGGAAACTGCGCGAATCTTTTCTTGAAGGTCTCGAAGTGCTGAAAGCTCAGAATCGTCGTCGGCGTTAAAACCGCGACCTGCTTGCCGTCCTGCACGGCCTTGAAGGCCGCGCGCATCGCGACTTCAGTTTTCCCGTAGCCCACATCGCCGCACAGGAGCCGATCCATCGGACGGGTGGATTCCATGTCGAATTTGATGGCCCGGATCGCCGATAACTGATCCTCGGTCTCGCTGTAGTCGAAGGAATCCTCGAACTCCCGCTGAAATGCATTGTCCTTCGAGAAGGAGTTTCCCTGCGCGGCGGTCCGCTCGGCGTATAACTTCAGCAGTTCGCCGGCCATATCCTGCATGGCCTTGCGCACCCGCGCCTTGGTCTTGGTCCACTGCTGCGAACCCAGCCGGTTCAAGACGGGCGCGGGGCCGGTGTCTGTGGAGCGGTACTTTTGAATCAGATCCAGCCGAGTTAGCGGCACATATAACTTGGCGGCTTCGGCAAACTCCAGGATCATGAACTCGACCGGGAGCCCGTCCTGCTCGATCTCCTTCAGCCCCTGGTACTGGGCGATGCCGTGCTCCACGTGGACCACGTAATCGCCGACGGCCAGATCGCGGAAGTCAGAGACAAAGGCCGCCGTCTTCGAGCGCCTGGGCTCGGGCCGCGCCGCCACGTCCGCGTCGTCGGAGAGATCGTTGGCCCCGAAGAGAACCATATTGGCGTCGCTGAAACTGACTCCCGCAGAGAGCGGCGTTCTGACGATCACCGGCACGCGCAGGTCGCCGGCCAGGTAACTTGCCTCATCCACCACCGTTTCGCCGGGGCGCGGATTGCGGCTGCCCAGCCGGTAGGGGATCTGGTACTCGCGCAGCACCGTGGCCAGCCGCTCGACGTCGCCCTGGTGGGGCGCGGCCAGCACAATGCGGGTTTCAGAGGCCATCAGCGCGCGCAGTTGCTCGGTCAAGGCCGGGATCGAGCCATGAAACCTCAGCGTGGGCCGCGTATTCAGCTCGATTTCGCCCAGCGTATGATCTTCATCGAGCACGTCCACCGCGCCCAACTGATCCAGATCCAGCCCCATGTGCGATTGAAGCTGCGCCGTCAGCACTTCGGGGCGTAAATAAATGTCCTCGGGCGTAATCAGCGAACCCATCGCCGAGCGTTCATGCCGCTGCTCGACCTTGTTCCACCAGCGGTCAATCTGGTTGCGCACCATGGCCGGCTCATCAACAAAAAGCGCAAACTTTGGCACTAGAGTCAGCAGCGACTTATTCGCCCCGGCCACGGCGGCAAAGAACTCCCAGCCGGGAAAAACGCTCACTCCGCCGGCGGCCGCGGCCTCGATGGCCATCTGCTGGGCTTCATAATCGTCTTCAGCCGAACCTGCACCTAAACCTGCACCCGCGTCTTCGACGCCAGCTTCGCCTCTGTACTCGACGCCCTCCCGGCCGCCAGCTTCGCCTTCGGTTCCAGCATCGAGGTTGCTCTCTCTGCCCTCTTCAAGCTCGTCAGAAGTCCTCTCGCGAAAGCTGATTCGCTGCCGGCTCAGCCGCGCGTGTACGGCGGCCAGCAGGCGCTCGGTCACCGGCGTCTCGGTCAGCGGCAGCAGCAGCGCTTCGTCCTGCGCCGACTGGGAGCGCTGCGTCTCGGGATCGAATCTGCGAATGCTCTCAATCTCGTCGCCGAAGAATTCCAGGCGCACCGGCCGGTCGGCCTCGGGCGAGTACACGTCCAGAATCCCGCCCCGCCGCGTGAACTGTCCCGGCATCTCCACCAGGTCCATCTGCGTGTAGCCAACCGCGGCCAGGTGGCTGGTGAGGGTCTCGATGTCCACCTCTTCGCCGCGCTTCAACGCCACGGCGAGGCCCGCGTAGTAGTCGCGGTCAAAGAGCCGGAGCGCCGCAGCTTCAACCGGCGCAATGAGAATCGAAACCGCTCCGGTAGCCAGCTTCCACAAGGCCGCCGCCCGCTGTTCCTGCACGTCGGGGTGAGGAGAAAGATTTTCGAAGGGGAGCACATCATGGGACGGTAGCCGGACCACGGCGGCAGGGTCCACCGCGCCGGTCAGCTCGCATCCGGCGCGCAGCATCGGCTCCAGCGCCTCGGCGGCCTTGTTGTCGGCCACCAGCACCACCACCGGCTGACGGGCCGCGCGCGCCAGCAGCGGAATGTAGATGGCCCGCGCCGTCGCCGTCAGCCCAGAGACACGCCTCCGCCCCGCCGCAAGGCTCAGATGCCTTCGTACGCGCTCGAACCCGGAAGAGTGCTCCAGCTCCGCAAAGATTTCGCGGACAAACGGGAGGATCATGTGCTCTCAGTTTAGCAGCGGTGGCGTGGCTCAGGCTGGGACCGCGTAATCTCAGCCCCAATCGAGTTCATACCATCCCAGGTCCCAAAATCGGGATCTCCACCCCACGGACAAAGACCCGTCCGTGGGGACCCCGGACCTGGGGCACCCATGAGTGGTAGAACTGCGAGCGGTCAGAGACCTGACAGCCTTATACTCCAACAGCTTCAGACTCAGCTGCCTTGAATTTACCAGCCGAAATTTACCAGGTCTCGAAGCCGACCTGCCCTTCGCTGGTAAAAAGCGAGTGCTTCTGGAAGTTTGCGTCGTCGCGCTTGGGAAAGTCGTTGCGAAAATGAGCGCCGCGGCTCTCGGTGCGGGCCAGGGCCGAGGCCAGAATAGAATGGGCCACGCGGCTCATGGCTTGCGCCTCGCAGAGACGGCGGCTGCGCTTGCCCCGCCCGGCCAATTCATCCAGGGCCGCGGTGCAGGCCTGTTGCGCGGCCAGGCCCTGGCGCAGCGTGGCGTCCTCGCGCAAGAGGCCGGCGTAGGCCCACATGGAGGCCTGCAGGCTGGCAATGACCTTTTCCAGGTGAGCTTGTTCGTCCGCGTTGGGAGTTGGAGAGATCATTTCGGGAGCATCGGTAGCCACAATCGGCAGGCCGTCGGCGAGCATCGACTGCGCCGCGCGCGCTCCGAAGACCAGGCCTTCGAGCAGCGAGTTGGAGGCCAGGCGATTGGCGCCGTGAACCCCGGTACAGGCTGCCTCGCCGGCGGCGTAGAGCCCCGGCAGGGTGCTGCGGCCGGTCAAATCTGTCTTGATGCCGCCCATCAGGTAGTGCGCCGCCGGGCGAACGGGGATCAAATCGCGGCCAAGTTCCAGCCCGTAGCGGGCCAAAAAGGCGCTGATGCTGGGGAAACGCTGCTGCAGGTCGATCTTGATGTGGCGCATATCGAGATACACGACCCTGAATTCGCCCGGCTTTGCGCCCATCCCCTCGCGGGTAATGGCACGCGCCACCACGTCGCGGGGGGCCAGTTCGAGCAGCGGGTGATAGCGCTCCATGAAGCGCTCGCCGCGATCGTTCCGCAGGATTGCGCCCTCGCCGCGCAGAGACTCGGAGATCAGGAAGCGCGGCGCACCGGGCAGAGAAAACGCGGTGGGGTGGAACTGATAAAACTCCATGTCGGCCAGCGCGGCGCCAGCCTGGGAAGCCAGCGCGATGCCGTCGCCGGTGGCCACCGCGGGGTTGGTGGTGTCGGAATAGACCTGCCCCGCGCCGCCCGCAGCCACCAGCACGGCGCGCGCGCCGACGCGCTCCAGGCGCCGATTGCTGGAAGCCGGATCGGCCCTGACCATGTCGGCGCCGATTACCCGTCCGTCGGCCGTCACAAAACCGGTGACCGTGGTCCACTCGGCAAAGTGAATGTGCTGGTCGAGGTGGGCAAAGGCCGCCAGCGAGCGGCTGATCTCAGCGCCGGTGGCGTCGCCGTTGGCGTGCAGGATGCGGGGCAGCGAGTGCGCGCCTTCGCGAGTGCGCAGCAGCTCGCCGTCCTTGCGATCGAAGGCCGCCCCCCACTCGATCAGCTCGGCCACCCGCACCGGCCCCTCGGCCACCAGCACCTCGGCGGCGGGGCGGAAAACCAGCCCATCGCCGGCGTTGATCGTATCCTCGAGGTGCAGCGAGGTGTCCTGATCGCCCCCCATGGCGACAGCGATCCCACCCTGCGCGTAATGAGTGTTGGACTCGGCCACGGACTCCTTGGTGACCACCAGGACCTCGCCGTGGCGCGCCAGTTCGACGGCCGCGCGCAACCCGGCCACGCCCGCCCCTATCACCAGAAAATCCACCTCGGAAGCTTTTGCCATAACCTTACAAGGCTACCACCGCCAGGCTGACGCTGCTCCACTTGCGCGGCTTGTTGGGTGAATTGCGCGAGGAAATAAAGCTCCCACTCCCACCCCGCTGTGGCAACCTAGAAGTCAGGAGCTGCCCACCATGCCCGATCTGAACTCAGCCGCCGTTGCCGCAAATGAAGAACTTCACGCCTGGGAGGCGGGCGGAGCCGCTTCCGCCCAGGCGCTTTCCGTCTGGGTTGGAGCCCGTCTGGAGGCGCACGAGGCAGCACTGGCAGCATTGCTGGCCGTCCAGGGCGCGCGTACGCCGGAAAACTCGCTGCGGCTCTATGATACGGCCGTCGAGCAGCTCAGCTTGGCTGGCGCGCAAGCTGCTGTACTGAACTCCGTCGCCGCCGATAAAGCCGTTCGCGAACAGGCACAGCGGGAGGCGCAGCGCGTAGCCATGGCCGCCAGCGCCCTGAGCCTGAACCGGAACGTCTACGAGGCTCTCAGGGCCATCCATCTGGACGGGCCTGGCCTCGACGGATCTGGCGCGATTGACGAGGCCAGCCCGGCCACAAAGCACTACGTCGAACGCACGCTGCTCGCCTACCGGCTGGCCGGCGTCGATCAGGACCAGGAGACTCGTGAGCTTTTGCAATCCCTCCACGACAAGGCCACGCAACTCTCGCTCGAATTCAGCCGCAACATTCAGGAGGGCGCGAAGACCATCGAAGCCACCACGGCTGAATTGGAGGGGCTGCCGGCCGACTACATCGCCCGCCATCCGGCTAACGCCAAGGGCCGCGTCACGCTCTCGACCGACCAGCCCGATATGCAGCCGGTGATGACCTTTGCTGCCAATTCCGCCCTGCGGGAGCGAATGTTTTTGGCCTACAACACCCGCGCCTACCCGGTCAACCAGCAGATTCTTATGGATTTACTAGCCACGCGGCAAGAAATTGCCACCATTCTCGGCTTCCGCAGTTGGGCCGACCTTGCTACCGCCGACCAGATGATGGAATCAGCCGCCAATGTGCGCGCCTTCCTGGCCAAACTCGACTCGGCCAGCCTGGAGGGCGCCCGCCGCGAGCACCAACTGATTCTCGACTTCGCCCGCCAGCGCCAGCCGGGACTGAAGGCCATCGACATCGTTAGCCGCGTCTATTGGTACGAGCAGTTCCGCCGCTCGGCCTTCGACTTCGATTCACAATCCGTGCGTCCCTACTTTCCCTACGCGCGGGTGGAGGCGGGTGTGCTCGAAACCGCGGCCAGACTCTTCAAAATCGAGTTCCGCCGCGTGCTGACTCCAGCCTGGCACCCGGACGTTTCCGTCTTCGAGGTCTTCGACGGCGGCCGGCTGGTGGGCCGCTTCTACCTCGATATGCACCCCCGCGAGGGCAAGGACAAATGGTTTTCCGCCGCGCCGGTGGTCACCGGCGTCCGCGGCCGCGCCCTGCCCGAGGCGGCGCTGATCTGCAATTTTCCAGGCGGACCACCCCAGCGACATGGACCCGTTGCTGGGGACCCCGGCGATCCACCCCAGCGACATGGACCCGTCGCTGGGGACCCCAGCGGTGACGACAACGACCCTGGGCTGCTTCAGTACAACGACGTGATCACTTTTTTCCACGAGTTCGGCCACCTGATGCACGCCATTCTGGGCGGCCACACGGAGTGGGCGGGGCTGTCAGGATTTGCCACCGAAGGCGATTTCATCGAGGTTCCATCGCAGATGCTAGAAGAATTCTTCCGCGACGAAAAACTCCTCCAATCCTTCGCAAAACACTACCAAACCGGCGAAGTTCTGCCCACCGAGACCATCAAGAAAATGAAGCTGGCCGGAGCCTTCGGGCGCGCCGACTGGATGCGTTCGCAGCTCTACTACACCACGCTCTCGCTCGACCTGCACGACCAGAACCCCGCCGGAATCGACCTTGACCTGACCACCCGGCGGCTTTACGAAAGCTTGCAGCCGTGGAGCTGGCTGGAGGGCAATCGCATGTACGCCAGCTTCGGCCACCTCACCGGCTATTCGTCGAACTACTACACCTACGCCTTCGACAAGGTCATCGCGCTGGACTTCTTCGCCCAGTTTGATCCTGCGGATTTGCTCGGCTGCGAGGCGGGCGGCCGCTACCGCAAAGCCGTGCTCGAACAGGGCGGGTCAAAACCGGGGCGGCAGATGGTGCGCGACTTCCTCGGCCGCGACGAGGAGTTTGCCGCCTTCAGCCAGTGGTTGAACGAGGAGTTTGAAGCCAACGGCGACCTGGCAAGTCCGAAGGCGGATTGAATTGCTGCCCGGATTGAAGCGTTTAGAGCATTTTCGCTTTTACTGTAGACTCCCATGCCCCATCCATTTCCGCGGTTGTTGCGGAAATGGGTGGGATACCAATGCAATCCAGGTCTACACAATTTCCGAAAATGCTCTAGCCGGGGATTGAAGCGTCCAGCGCAGCTTTTCGCAACTTCTGACAGTACGCGACAGACAATTTTGCCTCCGGCTGGCGTCGGGGACTCGTCCCTGCCAGCTGGAGGCAAAATTGTACTCAATTACTGCTGGTGGCTACAGCTCCAGAATATTGTCCTCTATGGCCAGGCGCACATTGCCGTCGGATTTGGCCAGGCGGCGAACGGCTTCGGGCTTGTCGACGTTGGCCTTGAGCATGACCAGGGCCACGGGGACGCTGCGTCCGGCGCATTTGATGGTCTCCACCGCCATAGCGCGGTCGATCTGGCAGGCGCTCATCAGAACGCGAATGCCGCGCTCGGTCAGCTTGGAGTTCTGCATGTGGACGTTGATCATCAGGTTCTCGTACACATAGCCCAGCCGCGTCATGGCGCCAGTGGTGATCATATTCAGAATCATCTTCTGGGCGCTGCCGGCCTTCATGCGCGTCGATCCGGAGATGACCTCGGGGCCGACCTCGGCCACGATGGCGATCTCCGCGGCGGCGGCCAACCGAGTTCCGTGGTTGCAGGTGACCGCGGCAGTGTGGGCGCCGCGAGCTCGGGCATAGGCCACGGCGGCCACCACATAGGGAGTACGGCCAGAGGCGGAGACGCCTACGACGATGTCCTTGCGCGTGGGGCGGCGGCGGGCAATATCGCGCTGGCCCAGTTCTTCGGAGTCCTCGTTGGTCTCGACGGCAGAGGCCAGCGCCTTGGGCCCGCCAGCCATGATGTACTGCACCTGCCCCGGAGCCGTCGAATAGGTGGGCGGGCATTCCGAGGAGTCCAGCGAGGCTATCCGTCCGCTGGAGCCGGCGCCGACGTAGATCAGTCGGCCGCCGTTGCGCAGGCTGCGGGCAACCTCGTCGATGACCAGCGCAATCTCCGGAATAGCCTTCTTCACCGCGCCAGCAACCTTGGCGTCTTCGTGGTTGATAATGCGGGCGATTTCAAGCGCGGATTTGGTGTCAAGGCCTTGAGAAGCCACGTTCCGGCTCTCGGTGGTCAAATCCTGGAGTTGGGAGGCTTGATCTGGCTTCCCAACCTCTGTTTGGGCGGCGGCTGTTTCCTGCATGGTCGAGCTGGTTAGCATTGCGTCTGTCCCCAAAAAGTTAGCATTGCGTCTGTCCCCAAAATTCGATTTTAACGGCAAACCGTTCAACTTCTCAGAATACTCCAGGAGCGCCACCGCTGTAAGAAGCGTGGATTAGAAGATGGTCAAAGCGCCGCGCGGATGGCATCGTGGAAGGCGGGCCTGACTGCGCGAATCAGTTGGCTCTGGCGGTCGGGCCAGGTCCGGTTGGTGAGCAGGGCAACAGCAATCCCGGCCTCCAGGTCCATCCACAGCGAACAGCCGCTGAAGCCCAGATGGCCGATCGAATGGGGCGAAAAATGCCTGCCGGAGGAGGAGTTTCCGCTGGGCGTATCCCAGCCCAGCGCCCGCGAACTGCTCTCCGGGCCCTGCCTTCGGGCAAAAATTTCGATGGTCGCCGCGTCAAAAATCCGCGCGCTTCCCTGCCCGTTCGTGGCGAAAAGAATTTCGCGAGAAAATCTCAGCAGATCGCCCACGCTGGCGAAGAGCCCCGCGTGCCCGGCCACGCCGCCCAGCAGCCAGGCGTTTTCATCCTGCACCTCGCCCTGAATGCGGCGGTGGCGCAAGGGAGAGTCTTCCTCTATGGGCGGAATCGAGCCCCGTTCGCCCACCGAAGGGCAAAAGCCCGTGGCCGCCAGGCCAAGCGGCTGAAAAATCTCGCGCTGGAGCCAAACGTCGAGGGCTTCGCCGGTCAGCGCCTCCATCGCCTTACCCAGCAGAATAAAGCCTGGATCGGAGTACACGGCGCGCGCCCCCGGCTCGGCCTCCAGAGGCAGCTCCTGGCAGGCCTTCAAGGCCGCCTCGGCCGTCGTGGCCATGCGGAAGAACTCCACGTAGCCCGGTAGCCCGGAGTTGTGCGCCAGCAGGTGGTGCAGCCTGACCTGAGAGCGCAATTCCTTCAGATTGTGCGGCTTCGCTTGATTCTCTTGCCCTACCGGACCGTCCTGCTTCGAGCGATAATTCAGTTTTTCCGGACTATTCAGCTCCGCCAAGCCGTCCCGCTTCGCCAGATTGCTTTGCCTCGCCGGGCCAGCCGCGTCGTCCGCTCCGAGGCCGGCCACAAAGCCGGGCAGCAGATCGCCCAGAGGCGTCTCCAGGTCGAGCAGCCCCCGCTGGTAGAGCAGCATCGCCGCGGCGGTGGTGCCCATGACCTTGGTAAGGCTGGCCACATCGTAACGGGTCTCCGGAGTGACCGCGGGCGCATTCTCTTCGTAGGTAAAGCGGCCGCGCGCGTCCCGGAGCACCACCTCGCCGCCAGCGAGCACCCCGAAGGCGCAGCCGGGAAAGGCGCGGGTCGCGATGGCCTCGTCCAGCAAACGGTAAACGGAGGCAAAGCGGCCTGGCGGGCCGGCGGGCAGGTCAACGGGCTGGGTGGCTTCGGATTTCATCGCCTGATTGCAAGCCTACCTGATGCGGGCGGGCTGGCAGCCTCGGCCCCTGATTCCCGTCTGCACGGGATCAAGAAATTTGCTGCTTCTGAAGCTGCCCGAAACACTTTGAGCTCGCAGGAGGCGGGCCTCATCTCCAACCGGGCTTGGAAGACCGCTTCCCGGCTCCGGAGATTCGCAAATGAACCCGCGGAAGGCAGAACCCCGCCGCTGCATGAGAGCTATTTCATACTAGCCGAATAAAGAGCTACTAACCAAAGCCGAATGAATGACTTTCCAGCTCTCACCGAAAGAGAAACTTTCAGTTTTAGCCCGCGTCCCGGGCGCCGAATTCGAGCTCGTCGAAGCGGCGCCATTTGTAAATAGCAATCGACAAGATCCAGCTCACGGCAAACAGCGCGACGATGCCATAACCGAGCAGACCAAAGTTGTCGTTGAGTTTGCCAACCAGCCCCCACACTCGGCCCGTCAGGTGGAACTTGTCCGCCACCAGCCCCAGCGCCTCGACGCCGCCCACCGCCAGGGCGACGGCCACCGAGACCGAGGTGATCGTAATGTTGTAGTAGAGCTTGCGAATGGGCTTGACGAAGGCCCAGCCGTAGGCGCCCAGCATCAGGACATTGTCGGTCGAATCAATCAGCGACATACCAGCGGCAAACAGCACCGGGAAAACCATAATCGACCAGAGCGAGAGCCCCTTGGAGGCTTCGGCGGCCGAAATGCCCAGCAGCCCGATCTCGGTCGCGGTGTCGAATCCCAGGCCGAAGAGCAGCCCCAGTGGGTACATGTGCCAACTGCGCTGGATCAGGTTGAACATGGGGCGAAAGAGGCGGGAAAGAAAGCCGCGATTGCCCAGCAGCAGGTCAAAATCCTCTTCCACATAGGGTTCTCCGGCCCGGACGCGCATAAAACTGCGGCAGACCGAGAAAAGAACAATCAGGTTGACCAGTGCAATGGCGAAGAGGAAGAGCGCCGAGACCAGCGTTCCGACCACGCTGCCAATCTCCCGGACAGCGTCAATGCGATGCTGCAAGGCGAGCGCGGTGGCGGCAATGGCAATCGATCCCACGACGACGATGGTGGAATGGCCGAGCGAGAACATCAGCCCCACGGTGACGGGTTTCTTGCCCTTCTGCATCAACTTGCGGGTGACGTTGTCGATGGCCGCGATGTGATCCGCGTCGACGGCGTGGCGCAGCCCGAAGCTGTAAGCCAGGAAGGCCGTTCCCAGCAGCACCGGAAAGTGGCGGAAGGCGAGGAAGGCCCAGCCCCAGGCCGCCAGATTGAAGCCCAATAGCAGCGCGTACAAGGCGATCACCCTGGCTTTGGCGCCGCCTGGCCCGTCGTTCGCCAGAGTTCGCAGCAAGGAGGTCATCAGTGTCCCTTTTGGATGGCGCGCAACGGTTCTGGCTGAATCGAAATCCGATGGGTCAAAACGCGACTGCATCGGAGCCTCGCCCGTAGCACGTATTCTAAAAATGTATCACTCTCGCCCTGCCCAAGCCAAGCTGTGTTCCCCTCGACCTCGACTTGTCTTAGCCTGCTTGGCCCGCCTGCTTCTGAGCGCGGCTTCCGCCTTGCGCGTCTATCCATTACAAGAAGAGTGGGCGGGAACTGGTAACCTGAATTCTGAGAAGAAAGGCAGAAAATAGCCGGAAAGCGAGCGCAAGACTCCCCCGGCGGGCAGAGGCATGGCGGAATTCATCATCAAGATGGCCGACGAGCGCGGCCGCGTGCAGGAGCAGGTGCAGACGGCGGCCACGGCCGACGAGTTGCGCGCCCGCTTTGCCCACGCCGGCTACCACGTCTTCAGCGTCCGCCCCCGCTCCGGTTTTGGCGGCCTGAAGCGGCGCAAGGTCAAGCTGGAAACCTTTCTTATCTTCAATCAGCAGTTCCTCACGCTGGTCCGCGCCGGGCTGCCCATTCTCGGTTCGCTTGAAATGCTGGCCAAAAACCAGAAGAACGCGCATTTTGCCGCGCAACTATACGACATTGCCAACCGCGTGAAGACCGGCGACGCGCTTTCGGCGGCCTTCGAGGCGCAGAGCGGCTTCCCGGTGATGTACACCACCACCCTCTTGGCCGGCGAGCGCTCGGGCAACCTGCAGGAGGTGCTGGAGCGCTACGTCAGCTTCCAGCGCATCTCACTCACATTCCGCAAGAAGCTGGTGACCTCGCTGATCTACCCCTGCGTGCTGCTGACGCTGGTGAGCGGGCTGATGTTCTTCATGTTCGTCTTCGTGGTGCCGCAGTTTGCCGTTCTTTATGACGAAATGGGCTCGAAGCTGCCGGCGATGACCGTGGACCTGCTGAGCTTCGGCAAATTTCTGCACAACAACATTCTCTGGATTCTGCTCATTATTGCCACTGCGGGCTTCGGCTTCTACCGCTTCTCGATCACCGAGCGGGGACGCGACTTTATCGACCGTGTCCGCATCAAGCTGCCCATCTTCGGCAAGATCTGGCTGAAGTACCAGGTGGCCCTGTTTGCCCGCACGCTCTCGACGCTGCTCACGGGCGGGCTGTCGTTGGTGCCGTCTCTTGAGACCGCGGCCCGCTCCATCTCCTCGCGCAGCGTTTCGAGAGCGGTTGTCAACTCGATCGGCACGGTCCGCGAGGGCAAAAGCCTGGCCGATGCGCTCACCCAGACCGAGGTCTTTCCGGATCTGGCCGCCGAGATGATCTCCGTGGGCGAGCAGACTGGCGCCTTGCCGCAGATGCTCAACTCCGTCTCCGAGTTCTTCGAGGAGGACGTGGCCACCGCGCTGACCGCCTCGCTGGCGCTGATCGAGCCGGCTATCCTCCTCGTGATGGGCGTGGTGGTGGTCTTCATTCTCATCTCGCTCTACCTGCCCATCTTCTCGATGGGCCAGGCGACCGGAGGTCAGGGGTAATTCATGGCTGACACGACACCACTTGCGATTCCACTACCCGCCGGTCCACTCTCTGCCGGTCTTGATGAGCGCGGCCAGGCGGAACTCGTGGCCGCGCGCTACCACGCCGAGTTCGTGGACCTGAAAAACTTCAAGATTCAGCACGATCTCTTGCGCACGGTTCCGGTCGAGCTGATGTTCCGCTACAACTTTGTGCCCATAGAAACGCAGAACGACGCGCTGGTGATCGCCGTCAGCGACCCCTCGCAGCTGATGATTCTGGACGAGATCGCCGGCCTGCTCTCGCATCGCATCATCCCGCGCGTGGCCACGCTCTCGCAGATTACCGAACTGCTGAAGAAGACCGAGCAGTCGCAGCGCGTGCTCGACGAGGCCTCGGAGGGGCTGACCTTCGACGTTCTTACCGGCGACGACAACTCCGACGAGAACATCTCCATCGAGAAGCTAACCAGCGAAGAGGACATCAGCCCCATTATTCGCCTCGTGGACACGACTATCTTCACGGCTCTCGAACGGCGCGCCTCGGACATTCACATCGAGACCTATGACGACTCGGTGCACGTGAAGTACCGCATCGACGGCGTCTTGCAGGAGGCCATGGCGCCGATCGCCCGCGAGCACCACTCGACCATTTTGAGCCGCATCAAGATCATGAGCGAGCTGGACATTGCCGAGCGCCGCGTGCCCCAGGACGGCCGTTTCCGCGTTCGCTACAAGACCCGCCTGATCGACTTCCGCGTCTCCATCATGCCCACCGTGCATGGAGAAAACGCCGTTTTGCGCGTGCTCGACAAGGAGTCGATGAGCGAGAAGTTCAAGAATCTCACCCTCGACGTGGTGGGCTTCGCCGACGATGACCTGAAGCGCTTCCGCCGCTACATCCGCGAGCCTTACGGCATGGTGCTGGTGACCGGCCCGACCGGATCGGGAAAAACCACCACCCTCTACGCCGCCCTCAACGAGATCAAGAGTGACGAGGACAAGATCATCACCATCGAGGACCCGGTCGAGTACCAGATCCGCGGCATTACCCAGATTCCGGTCAACGAGAAGAAGGGGCTTACCTTCGCCAGAGGGCTGCGGTCCATCCTGCGCCACGACCCGGACAAGATTCTGGTGGGCGAAATCCGCGACCAGGAAACGGCGCAGATCGCCATCAACTCGGCCCTGACCGGCCACCTGGTTTTCACCACCGTGCACGCCAACAATGTGGTGGACGTGCTGGGCCGCTTCTTGAACATGGGCGTCGAGGCCTACAATTTTGTCTCCGCGCTCAACTGCATCCTGGCCCAGCGACTGGTGCGCACCATCTGCGAGCACTGCGCCCACACCATCAGCTACAGCGACGCGGAACTCATCGCCAGCGGCATGAACCCGGACGAGTGGCGCGGCTTCGGCTTCCGCGAGGGGGCCGGCTGCATCGAGTGCGGCGGCACCGGCTACCACGGCCGCACGGCGATTCACGAACTGCTGGACCTGACCGACCCCATTCGCGAGCTGATTCTGGAAAAGAAGCCCACCTCCGAGGTGCGCAAGCTGGCCCGGAAAGAGGGAATGAGCTTCTTGCGCGAGTCGGCTCTGGATCGCGTCCGCCGCGGCCTGACCACGCTCAAGGAGATCAATAAAGTCACGTTCATCGAGGCGTCAAGATAGTGAATTCGTTTTTCAGTAAACTCAAACCCGGCTCCCAGCCTAGCAGCCGTCCACCGGCGGCGGTAGAGATCGCGCCCCAGGGCATTCTGGCTGCCGCCACGCCGGGGGCCGGCAAGCCGCCCGTCTACGCCTTCGAGCCGCTCACCGGCGGGGCGCTCGTTCCCGGTATCGGCGAGCAGAATCTGCGCGCGCCCGAGGTCGTGGCCAACGCCATCCGTGCCGCGCTCGCTCAAGTTGCGCCGCGCACCCGCGCCGTCACATTGGTTCTGCCCGACACCGTAGTCCGCGTCTTCGTGCTGGACTTCGATTCCCTTCCCGGCAAGGCCGCTGAAGCAGTTCCCATTCTCCGCTTCCGGCTGCGCAAGATGATCCCCTTCGATGTGGAGCAAGCCGGGTTGAGCTACCAGGTGCTGACCGAGAACAAGGCCGAATGCAAGGTGCTGGCCGCCGTCCTGCCCGGTCCCATTCTGGCCGAATACGAAGCCGCGGTGCTCCAGGCCGGCTACGAACCGGGAGCCGTGCTGCCCTCGAGTTTAGCGGCCTTGGCGGCCATCGACTCCCCCGAACCTGCCTTGACCGTCAATCTGACCGCGCTGGCGCTCACTACATCGATCACCCACGGCCAGGATCTGCTGCTTTATCGCACCCTCGACCTGCCCGAAGAGCCCGGCCTCCGCCTGGAGGAGGTGCGGCGCGATGTCAGTGTGGCCGCCGCCTACTTCGAGGACAAGCTGGGCACAAAGCCCCGGCTCTTGTACTACGCTGGCGTCGAGGCCGGAATTGGAGGAGGCGGCAATAGCGCGGCGAAGGAGTTTGCCCGCCTGATCGATGCTCCCAATTTGTTCCATGCGCCCGGTGCGCCCGACGCGCCCAGGTTGACCGTCGTCGATCTGGCCCCCCGGCCCGAAACCGGAGTTGCCACGCCGCTGGGCAGCCTGAGCCTGGCCGGCGTCACCGGCGCGCTGGCAGGAGCGGCCTGAACCTATGCGCATTTCTCTGAATCTCGCCACTCGCCCCTATGCCGACCTCGGACCGGCCCTCAAGCGCCTGCGCATCGCCATGGCCGTGCTGCTTGTCGCTGCCATCGGCCTCGCCCTGGGCCTGCGCGCCTTCCACCAGAAGGCCGAAGAGGCCCGCGCCACCGAACAAAGCGTCCAGAACCAGATTGACGCGATCAACCAGGAGCGGCTGGGCTACCAGGAGCTTATGCATCAGCCGGAAAACCTCCAACTGCTCTCCCAGGTCGCGGCGCTCAACCAGCTCTTCGACGAAAAGGCCTTCTCCTGGACGCTGGCCATGGAAGACCTGGAAACCGTTCTGCCCAGCGGAGTGCAGGTGACCAGCATCGAGCCGGATCGCGCTAAAAACGGCCCCATTACGCTGAAACTGCGCGTCGTCGGCCCTCGCAATCGCGCCGTCGAACTGGTCCAGAACCTCGAGCACTCGAAGCATTTTCTGCTGCCCCGCATCGTGGGCGAAAGCTCCGAGTCGACCGGCGGACCGGCCGAACGGCTGGAGCCAGTCAGCGCCTCGAATCGCGTCAACTTTGAGCTGCTGGCCGACTACAACCCGGCCGCGCCGATGGAGCGCGGGACGGAACGAAGGCTGGCGAAAGAGAAGAAACAGCCCAGTGAAAAGACCACAGCTGACGGTGCGCGTGTCAGCCGGCTCGCGCCGCCGCAGTCGCCGCGCACGGCCCACCCGCTTCCGATTTCCTCCGCTCCAGTTCCCACTGCTGCAGCGCAATCGCCCATCCGGCCCTCCTACCTTGGCCCTGGACGGCACAATTCTCATTCCAATTTCAATTCCGGTCCCGGCTTTAACCCCGCCTCCAAGCCCAGTCCCATGCCCCGTTCCAGCCAGGGAGGCCTGCAATGAGCAACCGCACCCCTTCCCCGTGGCGTGAGCGCCTAGCCTCCCCACTCACCTGGCACTACGCTGGCCTGGCCGTGCTACTGGTTGCCGTCGTCGCTCTCTCCATCCGCTTTGGCCTGGACTGGGCCGCCACCAATAACAGCTCCACCGGCGCATTGCAGGCCAAACAGCTTCAGTTGAAGGCTATGAACCTGGAAACCCTTCCGCTGCGCGGCCTCGGCAAACGGGTTGACGATACCCGCGACCAGATGCAGGCCTTCTACTCGAGGCGCGTCCCGCTCAACTATTCCTCCATCGCCACGCGCATTGGCGAACTGGCGTTGAAGGGCCCGGTGCGGCTGACCAGGGTGCAGTATACGCAAGGCCCTCCCGGTTCCGACCTGACCGAAATTTCCATGGACGCGGGCATCATCGGCGGCTATCCGCAGATCATGCGCTTCGTCAATGGCCTGGAACGCGACCAGACCTTCTTCGTCATTCGCGCCATGTCCTTGACCGGCCAGCAGGGAGGCCAGGTGAACCTGCGGTTGCGCGTCTCCACCTGGCTCAGGCCAGCCGACGCCGAGGCCAGCGGATTACCTCCCACTCTGCAACCCGACGACGCGCCTGCCGCGCCAGCCGCCTCACCCACTCCCCAGGGAAAGGAGGGCAAATAGCCGTGGCCCTGGCTCTTGGAACTGAAAACAAACGCCAGGTTTACCTGGCAATAGCCCTCTTCGCGGCGGTCGTCTGCATCGGCGGCTACGAGGCCTACCAGTCCTTCGGAGGCTCCTCCACGCCCGTCCGGCCGGTGGTGACGGCCCACCCTGCGGCCCTTCAACCTGCTCCGTACTATGGCCACGCGGCAGCCCCGTCCGCCGCCAGCGGCCGGGAGGCCCAAAAGCTCTCCAATGCCAGCATTGACCCCGCACTGCACCTGGACAAGCTGGCCCTGAGCGAGCAGGTCGAGTACCGGGGCACCGGCAGGAACATTTTCTCCGCCGAGTCGGCTCCGGCCGTGATCGAGAAGCCGGTCAAGAGCGCCCGCAACAATCAGCCAGTCGTGAACGCCCCGCCGGCTCCGCCCCGGCCACCGGCCATCGATCTGAAGTACTTTGGCTACGCCCAGGCCAAGGACAAGTCAATCCAGGCCTTTTTAGTCCACGGGGACGACATTTTTATCGCCCGCACCGGCGAAATTGTCGATCACCGCTACAAAGTGGGAGCGATTTTGCCCGGCAGCGTGCAGATCACCGACCTGGGCTACAACAACACCCAGACCCTGCCGCTGCAAGCAAACTAGCTTTTAGCAGCTAGAAGCTGAATGATGAACCCCGCCCCAATCCGCCGCTCTCCCAACCCTTCCGAGGAGGGCTTCACCCTGCTGGCGGTCATCTTCCTGGTGGCGCTGCTCACCATCGCGCTCGCCATCGCCCTGCCCAGGGTCACCAAGGAGATTCAGCGCGACCGCGAGATCGAAACCATGCACCGCGGCAAGCAGTACGCGCGCGCCGTCAAGCTCTACTACAAGAAATTCGGGGCCTACCCGCCCAATATCGACGCGCTGGTGAAGACCAACAACATTCGCTTCCTGCGCAAAAGGTACACCGATCCGATGACCAGCGTGGACGATTGGAAGCCGGTCCTGTTTGGCCAGAACAAGGCCCCGACGGCGATGGGCTTCTTCGGGCAGCCGCTGACCGGCTCGACGGTCGCGGGCACCGGCCCCAGCGGAGGAAACGGGGTTGCGGGCGCCTCATCCATCGGCAGCAGCTCGTTTTTTGGTTCGAGCAGCTCCGGCGCCAGCGGCAGTGCAAGCGCCTTCGGAGCCAGCAGCAGCTCCGGCGCCAGCACGGATTCCTCCATGGCCGCAGCCGGCAACGCGACCGATTCGGCCGGCGGCAGCGGCAGCTCCGACAGCAGCGGAAGCAGTAACACTTCCAGCACCAGTACCAGCGGCGGCACCGGAAGCGGCAGTACCAGCAGCAGCACCGGCCTGACCGGGCAGACCTTCGGAGGAGCGGGCATTATCGGCTTCTCGCCGGGCAGCCCCAAGCAGTCCACCCTGCTCTACAAAAAGAAAAACCATTACAACGAGTGGGAGTTTGTCTACGACCCGCTGGCCGATCAGGTGACCATCAGCGGCAACACCGGAACCATCGGCCAGGCTGCCAGCAGCACGAGCACCCCTGTCGGCAGTTCGGCCTCGACCAGCACTGGCAGCGCTGCCTCGACCACTTCGACGCAGCAGGAGTAGTAGTAGAGATTTGCTTTATCCCCAACCAGATCAGCCTCAGTCCGCGCTGATAAGTCCTCTGCGCACTCCTCATGCACAAAGCCCGCCCCTCTTGTGAAAGGGGCGGGCCCTGCATGAGCGAACCAGCTTCAGAAGCGGCCGGGACGCTGAAGGCTTACGCGCTGAACTTACGCGCTGGCTGAACTTATGCGCTGAAGGACGAGCCGCAGCCGCAGGTGTTCTTCACGTTGGGGTTATCGAACTTGAAGCCGGCGGCTTCTGGCGTTTCGACAAAGTCCACCGTGCAGCCGTCGAGGTACATCAGCGAGGTGGCATCGACAAAAACCTTCAGATCATCGAAGTTGAAGACCTTGTCCATGGCGCCGCTCTGGGTCTCGAAGGCCATCGAATACTGGAAGCCCGAGCAGCCGCCACCGACCACGCCAATGCGCAGCCCGGCGGGAACGGGATCCTGTGTGGCCATGATCTCGCGCACCTTGGCAATAGCCTGCGGGGTCAGGGTGAGAGGTGCTTTCTTGACGGTTTCCGGTGCGGGTGCGGGGGTTGTGGCGGCCATGAATTCTCCAAAATTTTGAAATTTTACCCTGAATCTAACTTTACCGCTCCGCCAGCGGAGATTCAAGGCCGTACGCGGATTTGCTTCTATTGGATGCAACCGAAGGCGCGAAAGTTTCGCCTTTGGAGGAACCTGTCGTGCCCCCCGCGCTCCGCAACCGGACCGCTTTGGGACGGGCAGTAACGCAGTTTTGGGGGAGTGAGAATGCAGGTAACGTGGCCCAAAAATATCTCTTCTATTTGTCTCCACAGCCGCATCTATTCAATAGTATGATGATTTCCCGGACGGTTTCCCTTGCTTGGCGGGGGACCGTAAAGTCTGGCCCATCCATCGGTTGCCGGGGCCAGAGAGTCTTTGGGAGGTGGAGTATGACATTTGTTCCGGTAATGTGGGCGATTTGGGGAGCGTTGGTGGTGGTTGCCGGCGCGCTTTTCGTATATCGCATCAAGCTGACCCGTGACGAAGATGACCAGATCTTCCTGGACGACTCCTTCGAACAGGAACGGGAAGCTCAGGAGGCCATTGTCGCCAAGGTGAACAAGATTGAGCCGGCGCTGCGCGTTTCGTCGTGGGTCGTAGCGGTCGCGACGCTGTTTGTGATCGTGTACTACGTTGTGGACATCATCAACCGGCTCAGCTAAACCGCGACTTAAAATCGCTTTTCCGCGGGCCGGTTCAGCAGCTCAGCAGCAGGAACCGCCGCCGCAGGCTACCTCCTCCGGCTTGCCGACCGGGGCAGGCGAGCAGTCGAAGGGCCCGTAGTGGACCGAGCGGTTCCCTATGACTTTGAAATAGCTGCCGAAGCGGGTTTCTTCGACCATGGCGGCCGTGTTGCCGCAGACCAGCATCGGCTTGCCGAGCGTGAAGGTGTGGTGGTCGTCCAGGGTAAAGTCGAAAAGGTGATCGTTGAGGCCGCCCTGGTAATAGGCCACCTGGCCGTAGTCCTCGCAGATGTCCTCCAGGCAGGCGAGCTTGAAGGCCCGCACTGTCATCGAATAGAAGTCCACCATCCCGGCCCGCGCCTCGATTTCGGGGTTGCCAATGTTGATCCGGCTCCGGCTCACCACACGGTAGTCCAGGCAGCCCAGGCCGCGCAGCAGGCGGCGGAAATCCTCGATGTAGAGGGCTCCGCCCATGCACTCCTCGCGCAGGATGGGGTCGTGGCGCAGTTCCGGGGGCAGGCGCCGGCCGGCGAAGACGTCGGAGAAGTAAAGTTCTCCGCCCGGCTTCAGCACGCGAAAGATTTCGGCGAAGACGCGTTCTTTGGCTGGCGATAGATTGATCACGCAGTTGGAGATGACGACATCGACCGAGTTGTCGCCAATGCCCAGCGCGGCCAGGTCTTCCATATAGCCCTGCCGGAAATCGACGTTGGACTTCTGCCAGCCAAAACGCCGGGCCTGGGATTCCTGGTGGCGGCGCGCCACCTCCAGTTGTTCGCCGGTCATGTCCACGCCGATCACGAAGCCCTCCGGGCCCACCAGCCGCGAGGCCATGTAGACGTCGCGCCCCGAGCCGCAGCCCAGATCGAGAACCGTGCAGCCTTCCAGAGCCGGAGGAAGCGGCGAGCCGCAGCCGTAAAACCGGTTCAGAATCTCCTCGTCGATCTCGGCCAAGATCGCGCGGTGCGCGGCGGGAATCGACTCCGCGCAGCAGCAGGCTTTGGTTTGCAAGCCGGCCTTATCGCGGAGGGTTTTTCCGTAGTACTGCTTGATCGCGTCCAAACTGCCCGCGTCCTGACTGGCCACGTCCTGGTCCGCCGGGCCGGAACTGGCAGAGTTCGGGCTCACCGCGTTGGGCTTCACTTTGTTCAGGTTCATTACTTCGGGGCAGCAGGCTGGCTCAGGCATGAATGCCCTCATTCAGTTCCAGGCGGCAGCAGCCCAGGTCGAGTCCCCGGCCGGAAGGGTCAAGTTTTACGTCCTGCGCCAGGCGGTAACGCCGGTTCTTGCCCTCTTGCGAGCATTCCACCAGCTGCTCGGCGCGTAATGTCTTCAGATGATGAGAGAGCAGCGTCAGGTCCAGGCCCAATTCGAGGTTCAACTCCGCGACGGTCTTCGGAGCCTTGGTCAGTTGCATGAGAACCGCCCACCGCGTGGGGTCGGCGATGGCCTTCAGACGCCGGCTGCAAAATTCGCTGGAATACCCGGATGTGGGGGTCACGTTGCCTCCTGACAAGTGAAGATAAGTTCATTTGAACGCAGACTGAATTGTATGGGTTGTGACGAGCATCACGGCAGGATGTGATAACGGGAAAGCCACGGAGGGAGCAGTCTGTTTTCCTCTGAATAGCCCCCGGGTTTCCCTGGAAGGAGGCTCGCGTTTCCCGCAAAACAGCCGCGCGAATGCTGTAAGCTGGAGGGCGGGGAGTGGCGCGTTGCAAAAATACCTGTACATCGCCGTCGGCGGCTCGCTGGGCTCCATCGCCAGGTACTGGGTCGGCTCCACGATCGCCGGCCGCATGGGGACAAAGTTTCCCTATGGAACCTTCATCGTCAACATCACCGCCTGCGTTATCATCGGTTTTTCGCTCACTTACCTGAACCGGCGGGTGGGCTTGAGCCCGGCCTGGAGATTCCTCATCCCGGTGGGCTTTATCGGCGCGTACAGCACCTTTTCCACCTACGAGTGGGAGACGCTGGCCACCATGCGCACCGGAGCCTTTGCCTTGGCGGCTCTTTACGTGGTCGGCAGCCTGGTGGTTGGCCTGGCCGCCACCTGGTGCGGCGCGCTGCTGGCCGAAGCGATCTCTTGAGCGCCGGTGACGGCGCCGCAGCGCGGCAATTTGCGGTAGAATCCTCGCTTGCCGGAAGGGAAACTACATGATGCAACCTGGGAAAGCAGTCAAAGTCACCATCTACCTGGGCGAAGGAATGACCCATCACGGGATTCCGGTCTACTCCAGCATTCTGGACTTTCTCTACTATCACCGCATCGCCGGGGCCACGGTGACCAAAGGCATTGCGGGATGGGGCGCCGACCACGTCATGCACACCGCAAATATGGTAGAAATCTCCGACCGGCTGCCTATCAAGATCGAGTTCATCGAAAGCCGCGAGAAGGTGAACGAGATTATGGGCAAGCTGCAGGAGTTAGCCGGCACCGGAATGATCGAAATTCAGGAGACCACAGTGGCCAAGCCGGCCACGCTCCCCAAGTCCAGCCAGCCGCTCTCCCGCGTCGACCTGAAGATTGAAGGCAAGGCGCAGATGATGCGCATTTTCATCAGCGAAGAGGACCGCTGGAAAGGCAAGCCGCTGCACGAGGCCCTGGTGGAGGCGATGCGCGCCAACGACATTGCCGGCGTCACGGTCTATCGCGGCATCCTCGGCTATGGAGCGCACCGCCGCATCCGCAAGGACAAGCCGCTGTTCGCCGCGCCCCACAGTTCGATCATGCTCACGGTCATCGACACGGCGGAAAAGCTGCGCGCCTTCCTGCCCCTGGTGGACCAGATGGTCGAAGAGGGGCTGGTGGTCTTTTCTGACGTAGACATCATCAAGTACGCCTATCGCGCACTCGAGGCGGGAGAGCAGGAAACCCCGTCCGAGCCCGCCATCACGCAGGAATGAGTGGAGACAGGCCCCATGAAAGAACAGTTCACCGCTCGTATGCTGCGCATCCACTTTGGCGAGGACGACCTCTGGCAGGGCAAGCCCTTGTATGAGGCCATCCTCACCCAATGCTGGCAGTTGGGCATTCCCGACGCCATCGTTTTCCGCGGCATCGAGGGCTATGGATCGGCCAGCCGGATTCGCCACTCCAGCCATTGGCCGCTCAGCAAGGACGCTCCCATCAAGATGAGCGTCATTGGCACCGATGAACAGGTCGCCCAGCTGATCCCCTACCTTGACGCCATGGTCAAAGAGGGACTGATCGCCACCTCGACGGTCGAGGCCATTCGCTACTCGCGGGTGCCGGGAAAAACTGCGGAAAAGCTGTAGAACGGTTCTCCCCTTAGCTCGTTCGGTTCACCCACCGCCTCTTTTTGAGCCTCCGCTGGCGACTTTTTCCGCGAATCCGTGTCGTAATGTCCAGGAAAGTTTACCATCCGGCGGTGATCTGGGAGAACTGGTGGAGAGAGCTCTTCAGTTGCGGCGGGCGCGATTGAGATTAACCTGAATTCCGGCAGCCATGAATCTCATCTCCAACGACAGGGCAGAGGGAGAGGCAATTCAATATACTGACCACGTAGGGTAGGATGGATGCTCTTGATGCGAAGATTGAGCACAACTGCATTTGCTCTCACGGCCTTGGCGGTTCTGGCCCTGTGCCCCGCGCGGGACCGCGCGCAGGTAACCCTGTTGACCGAGGAGCCATATGGTTTTTTTGGCTCGGTCAACCCCACCGGGCACAATGCCATCTTTTTTGCGCGTATCTGCGCCGAAACTCCCGTCAAACTGCGCCGCTGCCAAGCCGGCGAACTGGGCGTTGTCATCGCCCGCTACCAGGGAATCTCCGTGTATGACTGGGTGGCGATCCCGCTGCTTCCCTACCTATACTCGGTCGAGAACGCCTCCGAAGTTCCCGCGCGCGTGAACCGCGAGATCGTCAATAGTCTGCATAACCGCTATCACGAAGCCCATCTGCTCAGCCTGGGAGCGGACGTGCATCCCGGCAATGTGGCGCACGGCGGCTGGACCCAGTTGGTGGGCGTTTCCTATCAACGGCGCATCTACGCCTTCCGCTTTGAGACCACTGAAGAGCAGGATGAAGCGTTCATCGCGCACATGAATGAGGTCGCAAATCTGACACACTTCAACCTGCTGTTCGACAACTGCTCGGATTTTGCGCGTCGCAGCCTCAATTTCTACTTTCCCGGCGCCTTCAACCGCAGCATCTTCCCCGACGCGGGCATAACCACGCCCAAGCAGCTCACCTACAAACTGGAGCGCTATGCCCGCAAACACCCTGAGACCCGACTCGCGATCTTCGAGATTCCACAGATTCCCGGCTATCGCCGCCTGAGCCGCTCAAACAAGAGTATTGCTGAGTCGCTGACCACCACCGTCTATGCCGTCCCCATCGCCATCGTGAATCCCTACCTTGCCGGAGGCTTGTTCGCGGACTACCTGGTGCGCGGCCGCCATCGTCTCATTCCCCGCCATCCGCAACTACTGGCGCCGGACAACCTGCGGGCATTGACAGATCCGGCCCGCACCGCCGAGAATCCCGGCAGCGCGGGTGCGCAGGCCCCCCGCGCCGCTGTCAGCGGCACTGCGGAAGTGAAGGCCGCCGCGGCAGCCAACTCCGGCCTGAAGGAAATCAAGGTCACGCATGAGTGATTCCTCCCGGCAGAGCCTCAAGAGCTACGGACGGTTCAATCCGCCCTCCCACGTTGTGCTGTTCACCGTGCTGGTCGTCAACCTGCTCTTCGCCCTCTTCCACGCGGCGCACCACTGGAACGACACCTACACCAGCAGCGACTCCTACTTCGCCTCCAAATGGTACCTGGTGCTCTCGCTGGTGGCCTTCATTCCCCTCTTCAAGTTGCGCAGCTACCCTATCAAGCTGCAGAACCGCATCATCCGACTGGAGGAGCGGCTGCGCCTGTATGTGCTGGCCCCCGCCGAATGGCACGCGCAGATTCATCGGCTCACCGAGGACCAGTTGATCGGCCTGCGCTTTGCTCCCGATGAAGAGGTGATGGAGTTGGCCCGGCAGGCGCTCAAGGAGAACCTGAGCCGCAAGCAGATCGAGAGCCGCATCAAGAACTGGCGCGCCGACGAATCGCGGATCTAATGAGCCGCTCAGGGCCTGTTCTTTTATCTTCATGGCATTGACCCAACGGTAGAATCGGGGCTGGAATTGAATCGGCCTTCAATCTCGTCAGGGAGGCTGCTGACGGCGGTGCCGGTGTAGCTATGGCTGCTCAGGCGCACCAAGGTGCCTTCTCTACCTTGCCTTCATCGTCGATTCGCTCATGTGAACATTCTTTGGTTGCCAGATGGGTGTACGAGACCTAAACTTATGCCGGTTGTACATTGTGCACAGTTGAGGGAGAGTGCTATGTCAAGCGAAGCAAAGCGCCCGTTATCGAGCAGCTCGATGAAACGCACAGCGGCTGGAACGCCAACGAACGCAGACTGGTGGCCCAATCAACTGAACCTGAAGGTCTTACACCAGCACTGCCCACTGTCCAATCCCCTGGGCGAGGCGTTCAATTACGCTGAGGAGTTCAAAAGCCTCGACCTGGATGCTGTCATCAAGGACCTCCACGCCCTGATGACGGATTCTCAGGACTGGTGGCCCGCCGATTTCGGCCATTACGGGCCGTTCTTCATCCGCATGGCATGGCACAGCGCAGGCACATACCGCATCTCCGATGGCCGCGGCGGCGCGGGCGCCGGCGCGCAGCGGTTCGCGCCCCTCAACAGTTGGCCGGACAACGTGCTCCTCGACAAGGCGCGCCGCTTGATCTGGCCGATCAAGCAGAAGTACGGCCGGAAACTCTCCTGGGCCGACCTGATTGTTCTGGCCGGCACCGTGGCGCTGGAGTCGATGGGGCTCAAGACCTTCGGTTTCGGCGGCGGACGCGAGGACATCTGGGAGCCAGAAGAAAGCATTTACTGGGGCCCTGAGGGCAAGTGGCTGGCAGACGAACGCTACAGCGGCGACCGTCAGCTTGAGAACCCCCTCGCCGCTGTTCAGATGGGCCTGATCTACGTCAACCCCGAAGGACCAAATGGCAATCCTGACCCGATTACCGCGTCGCGCGACATTCGGGAGACCTTCGCCCGCATGGCGATGAACGATTACGAGACCGTCGCCCTCATTGCCGGCGGCCACACCTTCGGCAAAACCCACGGCGCTGCCGATCCGAGCAAGTATGTTGGTCCCGAACCCGAGGCCGCACCCATCGAAGAGCAGGGCCTGGGCTGGAAAAGCACCTTTGGCAGCGGCAATGGCGATGACGCTATCGGCAGCGGCCTGGAAGTGATCTGGAGCACAACGCCAACCAAGTGGAGCAACAGCTTCTTCCAGAACCTATTCGGCTACGAATGGGAGCTGACCAAGAGCCCGGCAGGTTGTCACCAGTGGAAACCCAAGGGTGACGCTGGAGCGGGCACCATTCCGGATGCACACGACCCGTCCAAGCGTCGCTCGCCTACCATGCTTACTACCGATCTCTCCCTGCGGTTCGACCCGGCCTACGAGAAAATCTCGCGTCATTTCCTGGAAAACCCGGAGGAACTCGCCGACGCCTTCTCCAAGGCCTGGTTCAAACTGACGCACCGCGACATGGGGCCAATTTCGCGGTATCTCGGCCCCCTGGTTCCCAAGGAGCAGCTTCTGTGGCAGGATCCCATTCCCGCGGTGGATCATGAGTTGATCGGGGGGCAGGAGATTGCGGCCCTGAAGGCCAAGATCATCGCATCGGGGCTTTCCATCTCCCAACTGGTTACGACGGCCTGGGCGTCGGCAGCCACCTTCCGCGGCAGCGACAAGCGCGGCGGGGCGAACGGGGCGCGCATTCGCCTGGCGCCGCAAAAGGACTGGGAGGTCAACCAGCCGGCCGAACTGACCAAGGTTCTCCACACTTTGGAGGCGATCCAGAAGGATTTCAACGCCGCCCAATCTGGTGAAAAGAAGGTCTCGCTGGCCGACCTGATCGTTCTGGGCGGCTCGGCAGCCATCGAGGTAGCGGCGAAGAAGGCCGGCCACGACGTGCAGGTTCCCTTCTCGCCTGGACGCATGGATGCATCGCAGGAGCAAACCGATGTGCAGTCCTTCGCCGTCCTGGAGCCGGCCGCGGACGGATTCCGCAACTACCTCGGGAAGGGACGCGAGAGTTTGGCGGCTGAGCTGCTGCTGGACAAGGCGAACCTGCTGACACTGACCGCTCCCGAGATGACGGTTCTGATCGGTGGCATGCGCGCCCTGAATGCAAACTTCGGGCACTCCGAACATGGCGTTTTCACCAAGCGGCCGGGGACATTGACCAATGATTTCTTCGTCAATCTCCTCGACATGAACACGAAGTGGCAGAAGTCCGCAACCTCTGAAGGTGTGTTTGAGGGGTGTGATCGGGCGACCGGCAATCTCAAGTGGACGGGCACTGTAGTCGATCTTGTCTTCGGTTCAAACTCTCAGCTCCGGGCCCTCGCGGAATTCTATGCCTGCGGCGACGCGCAACAGGCCATCGTGCGTGACTTTGTGGCGGCCTGGAGCAAGGTGATGAACCTGGGTCGCTTCGACCTCGCGTGATTTGATCTGAACCGGTGTAGCCGACCCACAGTGGACGAAACTGGGTGCCCCATCCATCCGCGGCTTTTTTGCGGATGGGTGGGAAAGCATTCACATTGAAGTTGTCCAAGGGGTTGTTTCTTTCTAGAGGCTGCTGTTCATCCCATCACTACTACTGGCTGAAAGAGCGTTCCCGCCACTCTTTGCGCAATCCCCACCAGTTCGCGCTGGCTGGCGAAGACCTTCACCAGCGGCGCGCGGGAAAACTCCGGCAGGTTGGCCTGTGCGCCGTTGCGCAGCCGCCCCAGGGCCCTTGCATCGCCCGTCACCGAGGGCATCTCCGGCAGCAGACTGCGCGGATGAACACAAACGGCCTCCAGAGCCTCCAAATTCCCAGCCAGCGGTTGCAGTTCCTCCAGCGTGTGCGCCTCGGCGAGCGTGAAAACCCCGGCCTGGATGCGCCGCAAGCTGCTCAGGTGCGCCCCGCAGCTCAGATCCTGACCCAGTTCATGGGCCACCGAGCGTACGTAACCGCCGGCGCTAATCGCCATCAGGAAGCTGGCCTCAGCCCCGTCGAGCGCGGTGATTTCAAAGCTGGAGATGAGAACCCGCGCAGTCTTCAATTCCACCGGCTTGCCCTCGCGGGCCAGCTTGTAGGCCGGCGTTCCCGCAATTTTTTTGGCCGAGTAGGGCGGCGGCATCTGCTCCATTTCGCCGTGGAAGCGAGCCGCCGCCGCCCGGATGCGCTCCAACGTCAGAGGAGGAGCCAAAACCGCGAAGCGGTCCGGCCCGGCAGGAGTACCCTCGGCGTCGTAGGTGTCGGTGGCAAAGCCGAAGCGAATCGTCCCCGTGTAGCTCTTTTCAGCCGAGGAAAAGTACTGCGCCAGGCGGGTGAATTTGCCCAGCAGCAGAGGCAGGACGCCGGTGGCCATGGGGTCCAGCGTTCCCAGGTGGCCGATGGAGCGCTCGCCGGTCACGCGGCGCAGCCAGCCCACCACATCGTGGCTGGTCATGCCAGCCGGTTTGTCGATCACAATTAGCCCGTTCACCTATTCACTTTAGCTGAAAGGGGCTTGTCCTGGCTGAACAATGGTTTTCGGCTGAATGGGACAATCTTGGCGAAACGGAATTGGCCGCTGGCTTCCCTGCCCGGTCAAACTGGCGCCCACAGCCCGCTCCGGTCACAGCCCGCCCGTTCCGGGCTGCCGCACCAGTTCCAGGAACTCCGCGCGCGTCTCCTTCTCGCGGAAGCAACCGACCATCGCCGAGGTCACGGTCGAGGAGTGCTGCTTCTCGATGCCGCGCATCATCATGCACAGGTGGCGCGCCTCGATGATCACCCCCACGCCCAGCGGCTTGATCGCGTCTTGGATAGTATCGGCAATCTGCCGGGTGAGCCGCTCCTGGACTTGCAGGCGGCGTGCAAAGACCTCGACCAGACGGGGAATCTTGCTGAGCCCGATAACCTTGCCCTGGGGAATGTAGGCCACGTGGACCTTGCCGAAGAAGGGCAGCAGGTGGTGTTCGCAGAGCGAGAAGATTTCAATGTCCTTTACGATCACCATCTCGTCGTAGTCTTCGTCGAAGAGCGCCCCATGCAGGACTTGCGCCGGATCCTCGGCATAGCCCTTGGTCAGGAAGGCCATCGACTTCTCCACGCGCCGGGGCGTAGCCAGCAAGCCCGCGCGGTTGGGATTCTCGCCCAGGCGGCCTAGAATCTCGCGATAAATCTCTGCGGTGCTGAATTCACTCAGCCCTTCACTCACTGCCGCCGCTTTGCAAATTGACTTGCTCACTGCCGCTGGCTGCGCCATCGTCCTCATCTTTCCGCCCAGGGGAATTGGGCTAGTGCCTTCCGACTCATCTGTCATTCTGAACTAATTTGTACGTCCTTCTAAGCGGCCCGAGCGAAGCGAAGCCGAGTCAAGACCTGTCCGGTGCCAAGCCAAAGGCAACCTGCGGTTGTTTTCACTCGCCGCGGCACTCGAAGAAATTGTTTTCCGTCTCCTCCACGCGCACCTGCTCCAGTTCGCCGGCTGGCAGCGCGTCCTTCAGCAATGCGAAGACCGCCCTGCATAGATTTTCGGTCGTCGGGACGCAATGCGCAAACAGCGGGTCTAGATTGAGGTTGGCGTGATCGAAGCGGTCGAGGATGCGCGCCCGCATCAGCTCATCGAGAGAGGCCAGATTCACCACCATGCCGGTCTCCGGGTCCACCGTCCCCCCGACCAGCACCTCCACCATGTAGTTGTGCCCGTGGCCGTGGGGATTGTTGCATTTGCCATAGACGGCCAGGTTTTCTTCCACTGAAAGCGCATCAGTGTGCAGCCGGTGGCTGGCGCTCACCAGGTAGCGGCGGCCAAAGTAGGCTCTCATTCCTCCCCCCGGTACTCGGCGAAGATCTCCGGCGTCTCGTAGACGCGCACCCGGCTCAATCGCGCGCCTCCAGAAGCTCCCTTGGATGCCACCGCGAAGATTGCGGGCTCCAGCCGCCTCCAGGCCGCAATGGCGAGGTTTTCCGTGGTTGGAATCAAAACTGCATCGGCAGGCGCAGCCGATTCTGGCGCGGCAGAATCCGGCGAGGCAAATTCCGGCGCGGCAAATTCAGGAACATCAAGATTCAGGTGGCGATGGTCCCAAGCTTCCAGAACCTCGCGCTCGATCACGCCCTTGAGCCACTTCAGATCGACGACGTAGCCGGTCACCGGGTCCACTTCGCCGGCCACCGTGACCTCCAGCGTGTAGTTGTGCCCGTGGCCGTGGCGATTGGCGCAGCGGCCGAAGACCTGTTCGTTTTTCTCCGCCGTCCACGCCGGATTCCAGTAGTAGTGCGAGGCGGAGAAGCTGGCTCGCCGCGTCAGATAAACCATTTTCATGCCTCCTTGCAGCAGATGCTTCAGCCCCGGCCAAGGCTTCTTCTTCTAAGCTGCTCTATCCCGCGTATTCTCTGCCCTTCCAGCTTACGCGCTTCAGAATGCGGTGCTGATACCAACTGCGCACCAGCAGCACGACGAATAGCGGCAGCCCCAGCGGCGCCAAAGCGCAATCGAGAAACGGAAAGTTCGACTTGGCCACCCGGCCGTAGAAGCGGAAGAGGTTGCGCACCCACAGCAGCGCCAGCACCCAGCCCGCAGCCACCCACTCGAGCGAATGCACGGCAAAATGAGCCCTCCACAGCCAGACGGCCAGCACCGGCAAGCCCGCCAGCAGGCTAATGTCGAGCAATCGCCAGAGGGCCAGCGCCAGGCAATTGTCAAAGAGCAGCGCCAGATTCTTCGTCCAGCCCTCGATCATCGCCGCCGTCGAGCGGTACATGCGCGTGGCCACGGCATCGTCGGCGTAGCGGAAGCGCAACCCTAGCCCGCGCCGCTTGGCCAGCACGGCCAGCTCCACGTCTTCCAGAATCTTCCCGGCCACCGCGGCGTGGCCGCCCAGCCGCCGGTAGGCCTCGCGCGCGATCAGCAGAAATTGTCCGTTGGCCGCTGCAATGCGCTCGGCCGGGTCGGAAACCTTGGCCGGCGGATAGGCCAGCTCCAGTTCGCAAAAAACCAGCGGCATCAGCGACCGCTGCCCCAGCCCGCTCGCCAACTGGCGCGGCGAGTAGCTCAGCACGCCCACTTTGTGCCGGGCCGCCTCATGCAGAGCCCGGCGCAGATTGCCCGGCTCGTGGATGGTGTCGGCGTCGGTAAAGAGCAGCCAGCGCCCCCGCGCCCGCCGGGCCGCCGTCCAGAGGGCGTTATTTTTGCCCGTCCAGCCCGGCTCCAGCCGCGCGGCCTCGATCACCGTCACCCCGTCAAATCCGCGGGCGATTTCCGCCGTCCGGTCAGTCGAGTGGTCGTCCACTACGATCAACTCCCAGTCGCGGCCCAGTTCAAAGACGTCCTCGGACTGGCTGACCAGCGATTGCAGGCAGGCGGCCAGGCAATCCTCCTCGTTGCGCGCCGGGACAATGACCGTCAACTCAATCAACTGCTCTGGCGCGAGTTCGCTCTCCGTCTCGCTTGTCTCCGGTTTCTCATTTCCCATGACGCTGCGCCCTTTCGCTCCGTATTATAAGGACGTGCGGCTCCCTCGGCTCATCCCGCTCGCTTTGCTTCTGTTGCTGGCCCTTGCGCCCGGCTGCGACCGCGGGGCGCATCCGGCCCAGACCGGCCGGCCAGCCCCGGACTTCACCCTCTCCGACGGTTCCACGTCGATTCATCTGGCCAGCTACCGTGGCCATGTGGTGCTGCTCAACTTCTGGGCTACATGGTGCGGCCCCTGCGTCGAAGAAATGCCGGGCCTGATGGAACTTCACCGCCAGCGGCCCGATCTGGTCATTCTGGCCGTCAGCGTCGACGAGGATGAGGGCGACTACAAGCGCTTCCTCCTGCGCCATCACGTGGATCTGACCACCGTCCGCGACCCGGCCGAAAAGGCCGCCCACCTCTACCACACCGACGGGTGGCCGGAGACCTACATCATCGACCGCCAGGGTATGATCCGCCGCAAGGTCGTCGGCGACCCGGACTGGTCCAACCCCGAGATCCGTGCCTACCTGAAGAGCCTGTAGATTCTTGCTATGATGCCCCTATGACCGCCGTGGAGATTCTCTTTCGCTATGCCGCTCCGCCCACCGAGACGGTGGCCTCGGCGCTGGCCAATACCCGCGAGGTCTACGGCATTTGCCAGCTCAATTTCGACCCCGCCGCCCGCACCCTGCGCGTGGAGTACGACGCCACCCGGCTCGACGCCGCCGTCGTCGCCAAACTGATTCGCCAGGCGGGTCTGGAGATCGAGGCCGAGCTGCCCCTGACGCCGCCTCCACCCGCTCCCGAACTGCCGCCCGCGGCCTGAAACGCACGCATTGCGCCGTCTGAAAAACCCTGATATTCTGTCTATGGTTTCGTTTGAAACCAATTGTGTGCGCCCGTAGCTCAGTTGGATAGAGTGGCTGGCTACGAACCAGTAGGTCGGGAGTTCGAATCTCTCCGGGCGCACCATTCCTTCCTCAATCTGCAGTCATACCGGGCCCTATTTATATTGCTGGAATCAGATCGTCAACGGCACTGACCGCTGGCAGCAGCAACAGCCGTAAGTCCCTCCCCCTACGGCTTTTCCTTCCGACTGGCTTATGCCTTATGTCTGGCTTCGTGCTCCCGGGAGCTTCAGACTTTTTACGGCTCTAAACTCCTTGCGGCCAATGAAATAATGGTCAAGGCAATAAAAGAGCGAAGCCCCTGCGCTTCGCTCTTTGCGTTTTTGACCACTGCCAACCTCTATGGCTATTGGAATACAGACCATCAGTAGAGCCGGAAGTTGATCTCGACGGTCAATGCAACCGGGACCGGCGTCCTGCCGTCCTTCATGGCCGGCCGGAATCTGAATTGCTTGATCGCCGCGATGGCCTTCTCGTCCAGTCCCATGCCCAGCGGGCGGACCACCCGCGGATTCATCGGATTGCCCTGCGCATCGACGATGATCGAGATCAGGCAAACGCCTTGGAACTTGGCCCGGCGCGCCTCATCGGAAAACTCGGGATCGACGCTATGCACCAGCACCGGAGCCGAGACGGCTCCGCCGATATGGAAGAGGCCGCCGCCGGTGTTGCCGCCGGAGCCCGGCCCATAGCCGTTGCCGCTTCCCGGCCCAATGCCGCCGCCATGGCCGCTTCCCATGCCGCCGCCGCTCCCCGTGCCGTTCGAGGCCAGTTTGACGTTGGTGGAGTTCTTGAGGCCGATATTCGGCAGCAGCGGATTGTCCGGCAGCGTGAGGTTCTTCTGCACATTGATGGCCGGCTGCATCGCCAGCTTGGGCTTGTCCACCTTCTGCACCTGGGGAGGCGTGATCGGATTCCTTTGGAGCTTGGGCAGTCGGCCCTTGCTGGCTTCGATGGCGCTGTGGTCGCCACCACCGCCTCCGCCTCCGGCCTGTGTGCTGGCCTTGGGGGCCTTGAACTCGGTCAGATCGACGGTGGTCGCCGTCAGCGGCGGCTTCACCGTATCGACGATCTTCCGCACGCCAAAGAAAAGCGCCACCGCCAGGATCGCCAGATTGACGCCAGCGGCAATGCCGATGGCCCAGGGATTGCGCCTGACCGCCATCCGGTCGGGCACGGGGATCGGCGTCGAGGTCAGTTCCAGCGGAGGCAATTGGGGAGGAAAGAAGACGTCGCGGAGGCTCTCGTAAAGCCCGATCCAGATGGGGGTTTCCTTGACGGGAACGCCAAATGCGAGGTCGAGTCCGCAACCGTCCGCGATGGCCGCGGCAGCAGGGGACTCCGTTTCTGGCTGGATGAGCAGGTTGTTTGCCATGTGTGAAGCTGGTTCTCAGGCCTCGGGGCGCTGGGTTTCTTCCTGAAACGGGAGGCTTCCCGTTTCCGCACCCGCTCCTCTATTATGCTTGACTCCGCCCGCTTGTGTCTCGCCGGGGAGGGCCCTGGAATCCAGATCATCATATTCTGGCACTAATAGACCTCCCGTTCTCAATAGACGGCCAGACTTGGCCGCCGTTATCCCGGACAACCGCGCCGGAATAAGAAAATTTGCGCAAAATGCACTCTGCACAGGGCCTTGCGAGGCGCGAAAGAACTCCTCCGGTCGCCGGCACCCATGCATTTTTCCTCTCTCCGCCATTTACACTAGGAAATGGACCAAATCGCAATGTTCCAGGGAGTGACGATGTCCTCAGCGCCGGAGTTGAAGGCGACCCTTACCTTGCCGCAAACCACCTTCCCGATGAAGGCCAATCTGCCGCAGAATGAACCGCTTCGCCTGAAGCGCTGGGCCGAGCTTGGGCTATATGAAGAGCTGCGCAAGGCGGGCGAGAAGCGCCGCCAGGCGGGGGGCTCGTATTACCTGCTGCACGACGGCCCGCCCTACGCCAACGGCCCCATCCACCTGGGGCATGCGCTCAACAAGGGGCTGAAGGATTTTGTCGTCAAGTCGAAGACCATGGCCGGCTTCGACGCCCCCTTCGTTCCCGGCTACGACTGCCATGGCCTGCCCATCGAGATCAAGGTGGACGAGCACCTGGGCAGAAAAAAGCTGGAAATGCCCGTGCCAGAGGTTTTAGAGGCCTGCCGCGCCTATGCGCAGAAGTACGTGGACCTGCAAACCGCGCAGTTTGAGCGCATCGGCTGCTTTGGCCGCTGGCAAAAGCCCTATAAAACCATGGCGCGCGACTACGAGGCCCGCACCCTGGAGGCTTTTTATGGCTTCCTCGAAAAAGGCTTCGTCTATCGCGGACTGAAGCCGGTCTACTGGTGCGTCCACGACCGCACCGCGCTGGCCGAGGCCGAGGTCGAGTACGCGCCGCACACCAGCCCCTCGGTCTACGTTCGCTACCGGCTCACCTCCGACCCGGCGAAGATCGATCCGGCCTTGGCAGGCAAGCAGGTTTCGACGATCATCTGGACGACGACCCCCTGGACGCTGCCGGCGTCGCTGGCCGTGGCCTTCCATCCCGACTTCGAATACGTAGCCATCGAAGCTAATCCCGACCCCTGCGAGCCGCTCTCGCCCTGCGCTGACAGCTCCGGCAGCGTTTCTTCGCCAGAGGTTTACATCGTCGCCGCCGAACTGGCCGCTTCCGCCTTCGCCGCATGCAATCTGGGCGAGACCAGGGAATTGGCCCGCTTCAAGGGCAGCCGGCTTGAGAATGTAACCTTCCAGCACCCCTTCCTGGAGCGCAGCATTCTGGGCGTACTGGCCACCTATGTCACCGCCGACACCGGCACCGGAGCTGTTCACACAGCGCCCGCGCACGGCGCCGACGACTTCTACACCGGCCAGCGTTACAATCTCGACCCCATCTGCCGCGTCGACGCCGTCGGCCGCCTCCACGTGGACCCCGACGCCTGGCCGCTGACCGTGCCGCCCGCCTTCGAGGGCAAAAAGGTTTGGGAGGCTAATCCCATCATCGTGGCCATGCTCGAAGAGCGCGGCGCTCTATTGGCCCTGAGCGACCTGGAGCACTCCTACCCGCACTGCTGGCGCTGCCACCATCCGGTGATCTACCGCGCCACCGAGCAGTGGTTCATCTCGCTCGATACGCCCATCAAGCCAGCCCAAAACGAGGAAAAAACCTTCCGCCAGTTGGCCATCGAGGAGATCGACCGGGTCAAATGGGATCCAGCCTGGGGCAAGGAGCGCATCACCAACATGATCGCCACCCGCCCCGACTGGTGCATCAGCCGCCAGCGCATCTGGGGCGTGCCGATCGCGGTTTTCATGTGCGAAAAGTGCCACCAGCCGATCATCGACGCCACTCTGAACCGCAAGATCGTCGATCTCGTGGAGCGCGAGGGCATCGAGGCCTGGCACACCACGCCGATCGAGGCATTATTGCCAGACAATACCATTTGCAAGCATTGTGGAGAAGTCCGCCCGCCCGGCCAGGGCTTCCGCAAGGAAACCGACATTCTCGACGTCTGGTTCGACTCCGGAACAAGCTGGTTCGCCGTCTGCGAGTCCGACCCGGAGTTGAAGGCAGCCTACAAAGCCTTCCAGGAGGAAAACGCTCCCGCGGCCAGCGAAAACGGCCCGAAGGGCGGCGAAAATAGCACCACGTGCCTCTATCTCGAAGGCGGCGACCAGCACCGCGGCTGGTTCCATTCCTCGCTCTTGACCTCGGTGGCCTTGCGCGGACGCGCGCCCTACTCGCACGTGGCCACCGCCGGCTGGACGCTGGACGAGCAGGGTCGGGCAATGAGTAAATCCCTGGGCAACGGCGTCGACCCGATCGACATTGCCAAGCGCATGGGCGGCGAAATCGTCCGCCTGTGGGTGGCCTCGGTCGACTTCCGCGAGGACACGGCCGCCAGCGAAAACCTGATGCAGCGCTGCGCGGAAATCTACAAGAAGCTGCGCAACACCTTTCGCTTCCTGTTGGGTAATCTGCACGGCTTCGACCCAGAACACGCTGTGAAGGAATCTGAGCTTTTGCCGCTGGACCGCTACATGCTGGCCCGGACACGGGAACTGACGGAGAAAATCCTCGGCTGGTACGAAACCTTCGAGTTCCATCGCGTCTACCACGCGGTCAACGAGTTCGCCATTGTGGACCTGAGCTCCTTTTATCTCGATGTGCTGAAGGACCGGATGTACACCTTCGCGCCCACCAGCCACGAGCGCCGCTCGGCGCAGACCGTGCTCTGGCGGATTGCGGAGACCCTGGTCCGGCTGGTCGCGCCCATTCTCAGCTTCACCGCCGACGAGGTCTGGGAGTACCTGCCCAAGGTCGAGGGCCGCGAGGCCTCGGTCCACCTGGCGCTCTTCCCCAAACTGGAGGAAGTCTTCTCCGAGGACCCGACTGAGTTACTGGAAGAGTGGAAGCAAATCTTCGCGGTGCGCGATGCGGCGCTGGTCAAACTGGAGGAAGAACGCAAGGAGAAGCGCATCGGCAAGGGCTTGGAAGCAGAGTTGGAGATCGCCGCCGCTGGCGAGCAACTGGCTTTACTGCAGCGCCACGCCGCAGGATTGAAGGAGATCATCAACGTTTCCCGCGTCACGGTCGTCAAGGGCCAGGAACTGAGCGTCAGAGCCCTGCCCGCCACCGGGACCAAGTGCGCCCGCTGCTGGAACTTCATGCCGGAGGTCGGCAACTACGGTGCCTGGGAGAACGTCTGCACCCGCTGCCAGGAGGCTCTGACCGAAATGAAAATCGCCCCGCCGGAGGCAACGTAGACTGGGTGCCCACCCTCGACGCTGTCATTCTGAGCGAGCGCAGCGAGTCGAAGGATCTGCTTCTTGTAACTTTTGCGGCTAGGGTGGGGTCTCCAAAATTCGGGGTAAAACAACCGCAGGTCCTTCGACTGCGTTGGGCGCAAAGTACGCGCCCAACTTCGCTCAGGATGACAGTTCATTTTGTAAGCGAACTTTAGAGACAGGACGCTAGGGTGGGATTCCACAAGCCCCAACCGTCTTCCTGTTCACAAGGAAACCACCCCATGAAATTCACCGCGCCCCGCCGTCTCCACTGGCTCTTGCTCATCGCCGCCGTCGTGATCTTCCTGGACCGGCTGACCAAGACCTGGGTCATGCTCCGCGTCCCCTTGGGCGGCGCGATTCCCGTGGTGCCCCACTTTCTGCGCATCACCCACTGGCTCAACGAAGGCGCGGCCTTTTCGCTCTTCGCCGATTCGGCCCACCCCCGCCTGGTCCACTGGGGATTGGTCGGATTCTCGCTCCTGGCGGCGCTGGTGGTTCTGGTTGTGATGGTGCGCCTCTCCAGCCGCTTTACCCTGACCACGGTTGGGCTGGCGCTGGTCTTTGCCGGCGCGCTGGGCAACGTCCACGACCGCATAGCCTACGGCTCGGTGGTGGACTTCATCGAGGTCCACATCTTCTCCTACCACTGGCCCGACTTCAACGTAGCCGACTCGGCCATTGTCACCGGCGCCTGCCTGCTGCTGCTCGACTCGCTGTTGCCGAAAAAATCCCCTCAGCAATAACCGTTCAACTTTGCAATCGCTGCAAAACTTCAGGAGGCTGCATGAAGATTTCCGGCTTCGCTCCCCATTTATTTCTATCCCCGCGCGCCGCACTGGTGGCCTCAGCTGGTTTTCTCTCCCTTATTCTGGCTTCGGCTCGCCCTGCGCAGGCGCAGCGGCTGCCCCAGACCGTCCTTCCGGAGCACTACACGCTAACCCTCACGCCCGACCTGAAGGCCGCGACCTTCTCCGGCGTCGAATCGATCGACGTGGTCCTCACTGAGCCCGCGAAGCGCATCAAGCTGAACGCCGCCGAGATCGACTTTGAGAGCGTGACCGTTACCGCTGGCGGCAAAGAACAAAAGGCTGCCGTCTCGCTCGACAAGGAAAAGGAGCAGGCCACCTTCACCTTCCCGGAAAATCTCCCCGTGGGCAAGGCCACGCTGACCATCCGCTATCGCGGCATTCTGAACAATGAACTGCGCGGCTTTTATCTCTCCAAAACCGCCCTCCGCAACTACGCGGTCACGCAATTCGAGCCCACGGACGCGCGCCGCGCCTTCCCCTGCTTCGACGAGCCGGCCTTCAAGGCCACCTACGACGTTTCGCTCGTGGCGGATGCGAGCGACACGGCCATTTCCAACGGGCCGATCATCTCCGACACTCCCGGCCCCATCTCGGGCAAGCATACCCTTAACTTCGCCACCACCCCCAAAATGTCCACCTACCTGGTCGCCTTCCTTGTGGGCGACTTCCAGTGCTCAATGGGCGAGTCCGACGGCGTCTCCATCCGCGTCTGCTCCACGCCCGGCAGGGTCGCGTTCACCCACTACGGCGTCGATGTCGCCCAGGAAGTGCTCCACTACTACAACAATTACTTTGGTATTCCCTACCCGCTCAAGAAGCTCGACCTGATCGCCCTGCCCGACTTCGAGGCCGGCGCCATGGAGAACTTCGGCGCCATCACCTACCGCGAGACCGAACTGCTGCTCGACCCCAAAACGGCCTCCATCAAGGCCAAAAAAGAGGTGGCCCTGGTCATCGCTCACGAGATGGCCCACCAGTGGTTTGGCGACCTGGTCACCATGCAGTGGTGGAACAACCTCTGGCTCAACGAGGGCTTTGCCACCTGGATGGAAACCAAGGCCGTGGCCCATATGCACCCGGAGTGGGATATAGACCAGGACGTGATCGCGGACGTGAACAAGGCGCTGGATCTGGATTCCTATCCCACCACCCGCGCTATCCGCGCCCCAGCCGACACCCCCGACGAGATCAATCAAGCCTTCGACGGCATCGCCTACGACAAGGCCGCTGCCGTGCTGCTGACGGTGGAAAACTACCTGGGCGAGGAGAGCTTCCGCCAGGGAGTGCACAACTACCTGGCCGCTCACCTCTACGCCAACGCCACCGCGGAGGATTTCTGGAATGCGCAGACCGCGGCCAGCCTGAAGCCGGTGGACAAGATCATGGAGAGCCTGGTGACCCAACCGGGCGTGCCCATTCTCAGCTTCGGCGAACCGGCAGCGGGCTTGGTCGCGGTCAGCCAGCAGCGTTTTTTCCTGAGTTCCAGCGTCAAACCGGACGACAAGCAGAAATGGACTCTCCCGGTCTGCTTCGTCGCTGCTTCTGACCAGGATTGTCAGGTCCTCACCCCGGCCGCGTCCGCACTGAAGACGCCCTCCGTGCCCCTTTTCTTCGCCAAGGCCGGCGGCAAGGGCTACTATCGCAGCACCTACGCGCCCCGTGAGCACACCGCCCTGGTGGCCGGCGTCGAAACCAGCCTTACGCCCGCCGAGCGCATCAGCCTGCTCGGCGACGAGTTGGCGCAGGTCAACTCCGGCAAGGCGCCCATCGGCGCCTACCTCGACCTGGTGGCGGCCGTTAAAGCCGACCCCAACGAGGCGGTGGTGGACGCGGCCATGGCCGGCGTCAACACAGCCTCCTCGAGCATTGCATCCACACCCCGGCAGCGGGCCGCGCTCTCGGCCTGGGTTTACAAGACTTTTGCGCCCGAATACGCCAAGCTCGGTCCTCCCGCCAGCAGCGACTCGGACAACACGCGCCAGTTGCGCGCCGAACTCTTCGGCATCCTCGGCGACTACGGCCGGAATCCGGCCATCCTCGCCCAGGCGCGGGAGATTTCAGCCCGCTACCTGGCCGATCCCGGCTCGGTTGACGCCACGCTCGGAGAAGCCGCCCTGGTCATCGCCGTCCACAGCGGAGACACGGCGCTCTTTGACCGCTTGCAGCAGATTTATGAAACCTCAGCCAATCCCGAGATTCAGGAGGGTGCGCTGCGCCTGCTGGTCCAGTTCGAGAATCCCGCGCTGATTCAACGCTCGCTCGACTACGCCGTCTCCGGCAAAGTTCGTAACCAGGACGCGGCCATCCAGTTCACCACCGCCATGGGCAGCGGCACCAGCCGTGAACAGACCTGGAAGTACATCCAGAACCACTGGGAGAAGGTCGAGGCGCAGTTGACCACCGAGATGGGGGCCAAGCTGGTGAAATCCACCAGCAACTTCTGCTCGGCCGAGGCCCGCGACGGCGTGGAAAAGTTCTTCGATGCCCACCAGCTCGCCGCCTCCGATAGAGCCCTCGCCTATGCCACCGAGCACGTCGACAGCTGCATCGAGTTGCGCAGGCTCCAAGGGCAGAATCTGAAGCAGTGGCTGGCCGCGCAACCGAAGCCGTAAAGCGAAACCAGAGTAGCTGTACCCAGGGGCAGGCCCACCGAGTGGCTTTTTCATCAAGAAAAAGCGCCTTGAATACCGCTGGTAAGGGCACGTTTACTCTGGTTTCGCTCTAAAGCGCTCTTCCCCTTCTTGCGGAGTTCAAAAGCCTTGAGGCATCCTCTCCTGAGGAAAAAGGCTCCCTGATTCGGTTCTACGTGTGCAAGTTGTATTCGGCGGGCCCGGCCAGAATCAAACCGCTGTTCTGCCGTCCGTGAATATACCAGCAGCACCAGTTGGTCTCGTGGAGTTGGCTGTCGGCGGGGGAGACTAGATCCTGGTAGACGAGCTTTCCATAGAGAAAAACCTTCTCCTCCCAGGCTTCAATGCGCTTGAACCTCTCCTCGGAGTCGCAAAGCCCCTTCACATCATCCCGGCCGAATGGCTTGATGTCCGTGGATTCGCCGGGGAGCAGGATGATGGGCAGGCGCGGCGGCTTCGGCTCCTCATTGCCGTACTCGGGAGTGCCGGGAAGGCGCGCTTCGTCGATGGCGATCCGGGTCCGTTCCGCGGTTGCAACGATTCGGGCGGGGGTGCGTCCGCGATTGGTGGCCGTCACCGTGAAACTGTTCTCCTTGCTCCGGGAGGGTTCAACCGAGATCAAAATCCAGGGCCTTTCAGCGTGGATGACGGCCTGTGCATTCAGCAACGCGGCCTGGGCGCTGGTGGCGGCAGCCGTGGCGGCGGTCTCCGCGTAGCCGGTCTGGCGTTCAATTTTTTTGAGCAATGAGAGCGCCAGCAGAATTCCAGCGTAAGCCACCAGGACGAGCACCAGATTCGCAGCCCACAGGATGCGCTCGTGCAGGCTCCAGGACGATGGCGCGGGAGCCGGGTTGGCAATGGTAATCCGCGGCGGCGGGCAGTCGCTATTGCCGCCCTCACTGCCGGTTTCCTGAGTCGTGTTGGAGGCGCTTTGAGCCGAGCGGGCAGCGGCGCGGGATGAACTGGCAGCGCCTAGAGCTGAACTGGGGGCGCTGTGCGGAGCGGTAAGCGGAGATGGCGAAAGTGAATGAAGTGGAGAAATAGACGTTGCCGGCCGATTTGCGCCAGTTTGATCGATGGAGTCAGCGGCAACCGCCGTGGGCGCCAGCGCAACGGCCACGAGCGCCGCAAATACTACCAAACTCTTCAGCCCCATGGGGCCAATGTATCATACGGTGCACTGGCCTTATGCCGGAGAGCCAGGGCGCCGGCTCTTCAGACAAAATTGCGATTGTGCCAGTTACTGGGCGGCGAGGCTCTTGCGCTTGGCTTCCACTCTCTTGAGCATCAACTCATAGCGCTGGGTGGCGGCTGAAAACCGGTTGACCAGCTCCGAGGTCTTGATCAGGAAGCTGGGGTCCTTGCCGCGAATCGCATCCAGAAGATGCGCAAACTTGGCCAGCAGGACGAAGCCCTCGCCGTTGCAATCCACAAACAGCTCGGCGGAAACCGCCCCATGCAGCACCATGGCGGCGGCCATCTCCCAATAGGTGAGCACCTGGCGCAGCCACGCATTGTGTGGATCGGGAAGATTCTCCGCCACGGCAAAATACTCTTCGGCCGTGGTTGGCCAGAACTCGCCCAAAACCCACGCGCGCGCCTGGCGCATCACCGCCTCGGTGCGCAGCTCGTAGAGCCGAAGAATAATCTCGGCATCGGCCGGGGTTGCGAGCATACGTTCCATAGTCAGTCCTCTGCTGCTAATAGTACCGGATTCCATGGCGAACTTCCTTGAATTTGATTTGGAAGAGCGCGCGCCGGTCTGTCGAGCTCACGCTGCCCGCCGCCTGCCTGCGCCTGGGACAAAACCCCAGCCGCGTGACGCCCGACCGCGCTACGCCGGCTGCAACCGCTTCTTGCCGCTCTTCTTCGCGGCCTTTTTCGTGGTTTTGGCTTTGGTGGCCTTGGCCGCAACTTTCTTGGCGGCCGTCTTCACACCGGCCGACTTGGCCGACGTTTCCGCCGCTGCCTTCTCCACGACCGGGCCGTGCGTCTCCGCCGTGGGCGGCGGCGGCGCATCGCCAATGCGCTCAGAGTAGCTGCACGCCACGGCGCTTTCCGCTGGCGCAACGCCTTTTTTGGCGCGTTTTTTGGCCGCAACCTCTTCCTCGACCGTTTTCTTCCTGTTGGGGCATTCGAGGAAGACGCCCGATTTCAGCGTCTTCTCAACCAGGTAGGGGCTGCCGCATAGTGGGCACTTTTTGGCCACTGGCTTGTAATTCGAGGTGAAATCGCACTTCGGGTAATTCGTACAGCCCCAGAAGATGTTCCCCCGCCGCGCCTTGCGTTCGGCCAGATCGCCCACGCCACACTTGGGGCACTTGAGGCCCTCTATGATGTTCTGCTTCACGTACTTGCACTTGGGATAGCCGGAGCAGGAGACAAACTCTCCGTACGATCCCTGGCGCAGCACCAGCGGCTTGCCGCATAGCGGGCAGTCTTCGCCGGTGGGCTGCGGCGCAGCCACTTTCTGCTGCTGCTTGCTGGTCAGCTTGCGGAAGGTCTTGCAGGGCGGGTCCTCGTTGAAGCCGGGGCAGGACATGAACATTCCAAAGGGGCCGCGCCTCAGCACCATAGCCCGGCCGCAGTTGTCGCAGTACTCCTCCTGCTCGACAGCCTCCTGTCCTTCGGGGGTATTCATGTCGGGCTTTCCGGCGGTGTTCTCCTTGGTGAAGGTGCAGCTCGACTTGTCTTTTTTGTTGTAGGCCGAACAGGCGTAGAAACTGCCGAATTTGCCCCACTTCAGCACCAACGGCGCGCCGCACAGGTCGCACTTCTCGTCGGTTTTCTTCTCCATGCGCTTGATGTCTTCCATCTTCGCGCCGGCGTCCTGCAGCTCCTCGACAAAGTGGCCGTAGAAGCCATTGAGCAGGTCGGTTCCCTTCTCCGTGCCTTCTTCGATCTCGTCCAGCTCCTCTTCGAGGCGGGCGGTGTAAGCAATGTCGAAGATGTAGGGGAAGTTTTTGACCAGCAGGTCGCAGACCACCATCCCGATCTCGGTGGGATAAAACCGGCCGCTGATCTTGGTCACATACTCACGGTCCTGGATGGTGTTGATGATCGACGCATAAGTCGACGGGCGGCCAATGCCCCGCTCCTCGAGGACTTTAACCAGCGAAGCCTCGTTAAAGCGCGGCGGCGGCTGCGTGAAGTGCTGCTCACTATCGAGCTTTTCCAGCTCCAGCTTCTTTACATTGTCCAGATTGGGCAACTTGTTGGCCGATTCGTCGTCATCGTCCTTCTTTTCATCGACAACCTCATAGACCTTCAGGAATCCATCGAAGCGCACCACCGAGCCCGAGAGCCGGAAGTCGTAAGTCCGGCCGGTTTTCGCGCTGAGAGCGGCAATCTTCGCCGTGGTCACATCAAAAACCGCCGGCATCATCTGCGAAGCCACAAAGCGCTGCCAGATGAGCCGGTAGAGCTTCAGTTGCTCCTCGGTCAGGTAGCGCGCAATCGACTCCGGGGTCCGGGAAACGTCGGTGGGGCGGATGGCCTCGTGCGCATCCTGCGCGGCCTTCTTGCCCTTGTACACATTGGGTTCCTTGGGCAGGTATCCGGCCCCCAACTGCTTGCCAATCCACTCCCGCGCCCCGGCGATGGCCTCGGGCGCAATGCGCGGCGAGTCGGTTCTCATATAGGTGATGAGGCCGACCGTGCCCTCTGCACCCACATCGATTCCTTCGTAAAGCCGCTGCGCTACGCCCATGGTGCGGCGCACGTTGAAGCCCAGCTTGCTGGAAGCGTCACGCTGCAACTGGCTGGTGATGAAAGGGGCCAATGGCTTGCGCTGCTTCTCGGTGGACTGCACCGAAACCAGCGACCATTTGGCCTTTTCCAGCGCCGCGAGCACCTCGTCCATCGACTTTTTGTCCGGCAGCGCACCGCCGATGAACAGCTCTTTGCCGTCCTTATCCTGGCCGTTCGCCACCCGCGCCGGTTCGCCGTCGATGCCCACAAAGCGCGCCTTGAAACTCTTCTCCGCCTGCTTTTCCGGGTGGAGGATCGCGTCCAGCGTCCAATTTTCGACCGGCTGGAAATCGCCAATCTCCCGCTCGCGCTCGACGATCAGCCGCACGGCCACCGTCTGCACGCGTCCGGCCGAGAGGCCCCGCCGGACCTTATCCCAAAGCAGCGGTGAAATCTGGTAGCCCACCAGGCGGTCCAGCACGCGGCGGGTCTGCTGCGAGTCCACCAGGTCCTGATCCAGGTCGCGGGGGTGCTGGAAGGCCTCCTGCACGGCCTTCTTGGTGATCTCGTTGAAGGTGACGCGGCGAATCTTCTTCCGCTCCTTGGCCGAGGTTCCCAGCTGAAGAGCCAAGTGGTAGGCAATCGCCTCGCCCTCGCGGTCAGGATCGGGCGCCAGGTAGATTTCGTCAGCCTTGGCGGCGGCCTTCTTCAGTTGCGCCACAACTTTTTCTTTGCCCGGAGAGACGATCAGCGTCGGCTCGAAGGTGCGTTTTTCCAGTTCCACGCCAATTTCGTTCTTGGGCAGGTCCATGATGTGACCCACCGAGGCCAAAACCTCGAAGCCTTTGCCCAGGTACTTCTCAATCGTCTTGGCCTTGGCGGGCGACTCGACGATTACCAGTGATTTGCTCATTGCCATCCTTGATCCCAATCCCACTTTAACCTGTCCGGCCTGCCCAAGCCCGGTCGAACTGCCCGGTGCGCCCACTCTGTCCGGCTTGTTTGACTCAGCTCAGGGCCATTCGGTTGCGCCGGCGGAGAGTCCGATTTTCATCTCGGGCCCCAGATTCCGCTCACCAAACCAGCCGATTTTCCCGTCCCCGGAAAAATAGGCCGCAAAACTTGGAAGCTACCACGGAAGGCCGCTTCATTTCCACTCGAAGCCGCATTTTCTTTATTTTTTGTCCCTTTTTTGGGCGCACCAAGAAGCTTCTCCGCGGCCAAACCGATTTCCGCAAAGCCCGATTCTACAGTTGTTAGGACTCATCTTCAGAAGAGCGAAAAGCTCTCGCTCCGGTGGCCATAAAAAGTGGTTCTTCACATCGCGTGCCGGGTGCCGGGTGCCCAGGTCCCACTTTTGAAACTTGAAAAGCACGAACCTCCACCCTGCCGAGCAGCGGTCTCACTTGCATCCAACTTTTTCACTCAGGCCTTGCGGACGATCAAATCATTTTTCCACAGCGCCATCGCCACATCCATGGAGCTGTTGTGCTTCTTCCCCGGAGCGCCGCTGACCGCCTCCCACAAAGCACTGGTCGACCAGCTCCGGCCGCCTTCGGCCAGCAAGGCCACGGCGCGGACGGCATAGTCCTTGTTTGCCTTCGAGGCCGCGTATTGCCCGGCAGGAATCCCCTTGACCAGCCCCTCTTCGCAGAGGCCGAGAAAGGCCCCGCGCGGGCCGCCCATCTTCCTCGCCACCGGGCTGGTTGGATAGAGCTTCTCCAGCGCGCTTTCCCAGCAAGCCAGAGGGGTCGTCCCAGCAGAAGCCCCTTGCCGTGCCGCCATCAGTGCCGCTTCTCCGTACCTGTTTGCCATCCTGCCCCTCGCAATCGTCAAACTATGATCCTACTTCAACCAAGCAGACGGAAGCCGGGTGTCCCGGATCTCGCATTTGAGCTGGGAGAATACCGATTTGCGGAGTCTGAGCCTTCCCTAAATCTGAAAACCCAGACCTTCACCGCACAGACCGGGCCAACCGGTGATCAAGCCTGGCCGCTCGCGCAGAGTCAATTTACTCAGCTCCTTGCACTGAGATCCAATGGGCAATTCCGATGGATGTAAGGCCTTCCTGAAGGTCATGCAGGGCGGCGTCAATGCTGCCTTCAATCTCGCGCTGGTCGGTTCCCGTAACGAAAAGCGTAATTTTGATCTCAGGAGAGCCGAAAACACGGCCTGACACCTTCTCGTCGTCCTTCTGATCGAATGTGTTGGCCAGAGACTTGATATAGACCTTCGGGTGAAGCTTGACGACGCGCCTGAGAACCGGCGCCAGCACAGATTCATCGTTGCAGCGAACAGTGATGGAACGCATTGCGGAGACGCCATCGCTGAAGGTTTGGTTCAGGAAGGGTTGGAGAGAGCTGTTGAAGATGCCTTTCAACTCCGCGGGAACTCCGGGCAGGCTGATGATCGTAGAACTTCCCGCCTGGAACAACACACCGGGAGCACTGCCGACGGGGTTGTGCAGAGGGGTGGCGCCAGCCGGGAGCCATGCCATTTTCTCGCGTGCCGGGTTGAGTCCGCCCTGTGCGATCGATCCATTGGCGGCCAGCTCGTCATAGCAATCCCTGATCATGCGCAGCGCGTCATCGTGCAACTCTGTTTCCACGCCAGCGCCTTTTGCCACGCCCCACAAGGTAAGGTCATCGGCTGTCGGTCCCAAGCCCCCGGAGGTGATGATCACTCTCGGGCCGCGCCCCAGTGCGGCGTGAATCTCACGGGCTATGACCTCGACAACGTCGCGCAAGACTGCGGCCCGAGAAACAGATCCCCCTGAATTGCTGATCTGTTTGCAAAGCCAGTTCGTATTCGTGTCCTGAATATCGCCATTCAGGATTTCGTTGCCGATAATGAGAATCTCCACCTCTGTTGCTTTTGACATGGAATCTCCATACCCCCAATCCTGTCTCAACGCCGCTGTCGCAAGGCCGTTTCAGTCGGTGAGGGGTTTAGCCACGTGCCCCGGCTCTCAATTCTGAGACTTGGAAATCGACGAAACTCGGCCCCCCAACCCTCCGGCCTACATCCTACATTGTGCGGACGTAGTTCTTGCCCGGCAGGCTGCGCACCCGGCCGGTGATTTCCAGCTCGAACAGCGCCGTAAAAACCTCGGAAGAGGTCAGTTGCGTCTCCACTAGATCGAGAATTTCGTCGATTTGCAAGCTCTCGTCGGTGCGCAGAACCTCCAGCACGATGGCCTCCTCTGGGCGCAGAACCGGGTCTGGGAGAAGAGATGCGGTAGTCTCGGATTTGGATTCAGCCGGCGCCTCGGCCTCCAGTTCCAGGCGCACCTGCGAGGGCAGATCCTCCCAGACGTCCTCCCAGGTGGCCACCAGCTTGGCCCCCTGTTTGATCAGCGTGTTGGGCGTCCATGAGCCCTTGTTGGTCACGTTGCCGGGGACGGCGAAGAGATCGCGGTTCTGGTCGGCGGCGCAACGGGCCGTGACCCTTGTGCCGGAGTTCTCGGCCGCCTCGACCACCAGCACGGCCACGCTCAGCCCGCTCAGAATGCGGTTGCGGCGGGGAAAGTTCTGCGGCGCGGGAAAGGTTCCCATCGGCAATTCGCTAATAATAACGCCGCCGCCTGCCAGAATCTCCTCGGCCAGCTTCTTGTTCTCCTTGGGGTAGACGACGTCGATGCCGGTGCCCCAGACGGCCACGGTGGGCATACGCGCCCCCAGAGCCCCGCGGTGCGCGGAGGAGTCGATGCCCCGCGCCATGCCGCTGACAATCAGCAGGCGGCGCAGAGCCAGGTCGCGCGAGAGAATCTCCGCCATCCCCGAGCCGTAAGGGGAGGGGTGGCGCGTGCCCACCACGGCAATCGATGGCCGGGAGAGCAGCGTGACCGGGCCACGCACCCACATGACCGGCGGCGGGTCGTAGATCTCCTTGAGCCGCTCAGGGTACTCCGGGCAGCCGTAGGTGAGCACTGTCGCCCCTTGCGCGGCCACCCGCGCCCATTCCTCCTCGGCCGCCTGGCGCGCCTTGCCGTCGAAGATGAACTGCGCCGCCTCGGCGGGAAAGCGGAGCCCTTCCAGAGCGGTCAAAGGCAGGGTGAAGATCTGGCTGACGGCCTCCAACTGCTTCACCGCGTCCAGAATCCGCTTTGGACCCAATCCCGGCGCCAAGGCCAGCGCCAGCCAGGCCAGCCGCTCCTCATCGAGCGGAGGTGTCGCGGTCAAGAGAGCGTCTTGTGTGAGTGTGCTCATGGTTTCATGCGTGCGTGTCCGAAGATCAGGCAGAATGCCCGAAGATTGCACAGTTTGGCCTCTCGCAGACGACCAGAACCGCAAACTTTGGTAATTTTGCTCAAGTTATCCTTAGAAGGCTCTCATGTCAAGCCAGAAGTGTTGACGACGCGGGTACGCCGCCTGAATCCCGCGCCCAGGGTTGGTACTCTAAGAGGCTATGAGTTCCCTTCCCCAGAGCCGTTTGCGCGTGGCTGCCATCAGCTTTCTCAATCCCGCGCCGCTGATGTGGGACTTCGAGCACCCTCCGCTCGATGCCCCGCTCGCCGAGCGCTATCAAGTGGACAGAATGCTGCCCTCGGAGTGCGCCGACCGGCTGGCGGCGGGCACGGCCGAGATCGGGCTGGTTCCCATCGCCGCCCTGGCCACCAATCCCAGCCTGCGGATTCTGCCCGGCTGCGTGATCGCCTCGAAGGGCCGGGTGCGCTCGCTGCTGCTGGTGCGCCGCGCCGCTCAACGGCTCAATGCCCTGCATTCTGTGGCGGCCGACACCGCCAGCCGCACCACCGTGGCTCATGCGCGCATTCTCTTCCGCCACTGGGGCAGCCCGGACGTGCCTTTTCTGCCCGCGGCCGGCGACCTGGATGCCATGCTCCAGAAAGCCGACGCCGCCATCCTCATCGGCGACCCCGCACTGCTGGCCCTGGAAGAGCGCGCCAACCGCTTGGAACGCACCGGCGAAGAGCTGGTCTACCATGATCTGGCCGAGGAGTGGAAGACCCTGACCGGCCTGCCCTTCGTCTCCGCCGTCTGGGGTGCTGCGCACGGCAGCCCTTTGGATGAGAGTATTGCGGCAGATTTCATTCAATCCCGCAACCACGGCCTTCAGAACATCGATGCGCTCGTGGAGGAGTGGTCGGCGCGGCTTCCCCTCCCCGAGGAGACGATTCGCACCTACCTGACCACGAATATTCACTACATTCTGGACGAGGAGTGCATGGAGGGAATGAAGGCCTTCTTCCGCCTGGCCGCCAAGGCCGGCATTCTGCCGGAGTACAGTTTTTCTGTCAGCGCAATGGCGTTTTAGGGCGATTCTCTGGTTTATGTAGCGCTTCCGGCAGTATAAAAGTGGCTTTTCCGGGTGAAAAAACCACTTGAGCGCCCGGAATTATGTAAAAAATAGAGCGGTTCTCTTATTGCTGCAGAGTGGGTTTCTTGTATCCCACCCTCACCGCAAAAACAAGAACGCGGTGAGGATGGGGCAACCAGGCTCTACACCTCTAGGAGAAATGCTCTAGAAGCGAAAATGCCGCCACGCCACAGGCTTCCGGCTGCGCACGAGCGGGCAGCCGGAAGCGGCTTTCTTACTTCACCCGCACCTTGGGCTCAACCGAGAGCCCAGGGCGCAGCAGGTGGTTGGAGTCCTCACTGGCCAGATCGGTGAAATCGATGCGCACCGGGACGCGCTGGACCACCTTCACGTAGTTTCCGGTGGCGTTTTCCGGCGGAAACAGCGAGAGCACCGAGCCCGTGGCGCCGCCAATCTGGGTCACGCGGCCGTGGTAGGTCTTGCCAGTCGCGTCCACGTCGATTTCGACCTGCTGCCCGGCGGCCATGTGCTTGAGCTGGGTCTCCTTGAAGTTGGCGGTCACCCACAGGCCTTCGAGCGAGACCAGCGTGAGCAGGTTCTGACCGGGAGCGACGTTCTGGTTGATTTCAACACTTTTGCGGGTGATGATACCGGCCGTGGGAGCCACGATTTTGGTGTAGCCCAGATTGAGTTTGGCCTGATCAAGCTGGGCCTGGGCCTCTTTGACCTGGGCCATGGCCTGCTTGGCGCGGGCGCTCTGCGCGGCCACCTGCTGCGGAGCGGTTTGGGCGAACTTCAATCCGGCCTGGGCCTGCGCCTCGCGCTGACGGGCCACGCGCACAGCGTCGCCAGCGGCCTGTTCAGAGTGGCGAGCGTCGGAAAGAGCTGCGCTGGCGGCGTCGGCGGCGGCCACGGCGGCGTCAAACTGCTGCTTGCTGATGACGTCCTTTGCCACCAGCGGCCGATAGCGTTCGAGGTCGGCCTGAGCCTTGACGTTGTTGGCCTTGGCCTGGGCGACGCGGGCGTGCGCGGCCTCCAGTTGCTGCTGGGCCTGCGAAGTGCCGGCCTGTGTGCCGCTCACGTCGGCCCCGGCCGAACTCAGATTGCTGCCGGTGTTGACCGCGGTGATAGGCACGTTGACCTGAGCCGCGGCGGCATTGGCCTGGGCGCTGGCCAGAGCGGCCTCGGCTTTTTCCACCGCAACCTGGTAGTCGCCGGGGTCCAGCTCGGCGATCACGTCGCCCGCCTTCACCACCTGGTTTTCTTCGACGTCGACCTTGAGCACCTGTCCACCGATGCGCGCGCTGACCTGGATCAGGTGGCCCTCGATCTGCGCGTCGTCGGTATTCTCGCTGTAGGTCGAGTACCACCAGAACCCGGCCGCCGCCAGCGCCAGAACGATCACAACGGCGATCACGATGCCCCTGCGGCGGGACGGTGGCGGCGCGCTCTCAAGCTCTGCGGCCAGTTCGGTTGAGGCTGGTGTTGGGGTTGCATCCGCCACGGTTACTTTCCTCCCAGATAATTCTTGTAGTTCTCGCCAGCTCCCAGGGCACGGGCCAGGCTGAGCTTGGCCAGATTGTGCCGGTAAAGGCTGGTCACGTACTGATCGTCGGCCTGGGCCACGGACTGCTGGGCCTGGCTGACGGCCAGGTTGTCGCTGACGCCGTTGGCGTAGCGCTGCTGCGCCTCACTGAGAGCCTCGTTGGCCAGGGCGACCGAGGATTGCGCTACCAGAACCTGCTGCTGCGCCGAGGCAATGTCCAGCAGGGCGTCGCGCACATCGGCGTCCACCTGGGCGCTCTTGTCGCTCAACTGGGCCTTCGCTGTGTCCAGATGAGCCTGGGCCACCTGAGCCTCGCCACGCAGGGCAAACTCCTTGAACAACGGGACGCTCATCGTTCCGGAGGCATTGCCGGTGCCGTGCGAAGTCTTCACATTCACGCCGATGTCGCCGTAATC